>WBZP01000832.1_pt1 | contig 40418 bp, 22 predicted proteins | sample 5204301 | NCBI WGS metagenome assembly WBZP01 (sample SAMN12412401, study PRJNA552823) | activated sludge metagenome | isolation source: activated sludge from nitrification reactor of wastewater treatment plant... | place: USA: Pennsylvania | collected 2017
GAACAGCAGGTGACGGACATCGTATTGGCTGCACTGCGGGAAAATGGCCAAACTGCCGAAGATGCCGAGGCTACCATAGCGGCGTACCGCGAAACATATCAGGAAGACAAAGGGGTATAATTAGTATCGCCGCTATGACTTCTGCACAAAAACGCAGGATGGAAGAACGGATAGAAACGGATTATCAAAACAATCCGTTTCTATTCGCTCAATCTATTTTACTGCCTTAAATATTGCTTCGGGAGCTTGTCTGTCTCACGGAAAAGATGAATTTTTATTTCTGCCGGATTAGTTGCCATTATATCGGAAATATTGCACAAAAATAAGGAAATATTTATTATCAAACAGGTTTTCGAGGTAAATACTACAAAATACTGCGGAATATCTTGCTTTTTTACGCATATTCAGAGTACTTACGGTGTCAACTCCGGATACTCCCTCGCTATCGGATCCACGCTCAAAAACCTGCCCAGCCTCGGATCATAAATGCGCATCCCGTAATCCTGTTCATTGTCATCTCCATACACTTCGTCGTCGTTTTCTTTGCCGTTGAAGCCGTAGCCGTAGGAGGTGTTGCCTGCATAGATGCTACATCTTGCCCTTAAACCTTGGATTATCTCTCCAATGTAGCGCTTTGGGGCTTTTCCTAAAATCAAAATAGTCGTAAATGCTATCTCTGTGAACCATATTCGTGGAGTCTAATGGCGTAAAAATATTAACGGAGCCGTCCCAATAGTTTATTTCCTTGCCTTGTAACAACGTTCCAAAAAAATTAGTTAAGTACTCCCGTTTTATGGTGTCTGATTCTGCTAATTGATATTCCGTTATTTTGGCTACTTCTTTCCCAGATTTAATATTTGAGCATGGGCACAAGCTAATGCTCCAAACATCTTTTTTGACATACGAATAGTTGTAGCGCTCCAACGAGGTTGACAATCATTTAAAAGGTTCTTTTCGATACCGATATACCATATTCGGCGGGCAATACCCTATCTTTTTAAGTTCTTTGGAGAACCATAAAAACCTTTTGGAGGCTACTTTCGCCTTGAATTTCGCCGGAAAATTCCGTCTTCCTTTTTTCATAAACAGTGCTTTTTTTTTAATTGTGTAAAGATAATCACTTTACCGCTTATTTTACTGTCCAGTTTTTGGGGCGCATTATAGCTCAACCCAACCCATTCCCTTTATCTTAAACAGTATAAATTAAAAAATGAAACTCACTCTCTTATTCCTTCTCAGCCTCTCCCTTCCACTCAACGCCCAAGTCAGCGAAACAGATTCCATCCTTAATGAGATGTGGAGACCCCTGCGCGACACCCTGGATAGTAGAGATCGCCTCTATTTGCAGAAGCAAAGGAGTGCTATGGCCAGTCTGAACAGCGATGCGCTTGTGGACTCCCTGACAGCACTCTTGGACGACGCGTAGATTACCACCATTGGTTCTTGTTTATTTTATTTTCGTATCCGCGCAGGTTGTAACTGGCACTCAGCATAAAGTAGCGGGCCAGGGTATTGGCCACGCTGTTGGTGACGAAATTCTGGGTGCCGTTCTGGCGCACTGCAAGGCGGCGATTGAATATGTCAAATGCTGCAAGGCGCATTTCGACGCGGCTCTTTTTGCCCAGCAGGCGGCGCACCGAAGCGTTCCAGATGGGTATTTCCTGTCGAAAATCGAAGCGGTCGTTGCGGTAAAGGGTGTAATCGAAATTGCTTTCCAAAAAGAATTTGTGTGCAAACTGCCATTTAACGGAGGCGGCTGCGCTGTTGTTTTGAATGTTCTGGTCGAGGTCTTTCTGAATGGAATAGCGCACGCGGTTAAATCCGAGGCTGGCATTTACGCCCACGATGAGGCGGGAAACGGGTGTGAGGTTGAGGCCGAAATGCAGGGTGTAGTTTTGGTTGTTGGTGTTGTTGGCCTCGCCATTCACAAAAGCCGGGGCCAGTCCCCCCCGTGCATTGCCGCTGATGTTCATGGTCAGCTTGGTTTTGACAATGGGGAAGCTGCTCCACAGGTACATCCCAAAGGTGTTGCCGCCCTGCACATTGTCGGGGCGGGTGGTGATCCGCACGGTGCCGCTGTCGGTGCGCTCCACCGTCTGATTATAGACGATTTGACTGTCAAAAAGGCCATAGTCTATGCCGAGGTGCATGTTGGACAGGGCGGCGGGATTCCAAAACCCATAGTTGAGGCTAAAACTGTGGGAGCGCTCCGTGCCAAGGTTGGGATTGCCGATGGTCTGAAAAGCGGGATTGTTCACATTGGGAACGGGTTGCAGGTCCTGCAACTGGGGTTCGCGGATGGTGTAGCCGTATTCACTGCCCAACCACATATTTTCCTTCAACTGATAATTCAGCTCGAAGCGGGGAGCGAGGTTATTGAAGGTGCGCTCAATGGGGTTGTACAGCAGGGGCAGGTCTTTGGCGATGGACTGCTCTCCTTGCAGGATGATTTGTTGGGCCGCCAGACCGGCAGATACATTCAGGCCCTTGTTGGAGTAACGCAAACTGGAACCGGCGCGGTTGTAAAGCACCGTATTGCGATAGTACGTACTCAGCGAATCAATGCGCCGGGCGTTTTGCGGGTTTTGCGTCTGACGGTCCACCGTGTTGTCGGTGGTGCTGAAATTGTAAAAAGTTTCCGTGAACCATTTTTTGCTCCACGGATGGGTGTAAAGCAGACTGGACTTGAATTGTCGGGTGCGGTTGTCGTTGTCGTTTTGTTGCAGGACGGGCAATAAGGAAGCACGGGGAAAAACGCGGCTTGTAGAAGATAAGGCATCATTGCCGTCGGATTTGCTGTCATTATAGCCGCCGCTCCATGCAAAAGAGCGGCCTTTCTGCTTGAAACGATGGCGAAAGATGGCGGTTGCGCTGCCCCGCCACGCATCCAGCAGGTAGGTATTGTCGAAGCGCAGGCTGTTGACCGGGGTTTCCTGACGCTCGAAAAATACCTGCTGGCGCAGTTCGCGGTTGTCGGAGCGGCTGAAACGCCCGGCAGCCTTGACAATGAGGGTATTGGAGGAGTCTATGGTTTGTTCCCAGCGCCCGGACACGCCGTGGTTGCCCCGGAAGTTTCGATTGTCGAATGTGTCCGTGTTGAACAGGGCGTTCTCCCGCAGGAAGGTCTGGCGGTTGCTGCGCTCATTCAGTCGGAGGGTGGACTGGTTGTAGGTATAGCTCAGGTTGCCTTTGGTTTTTTTGTGGTCATAATTGTAATTGACCCCGGCACCGTAGTTTTCGGTAAAACCCCGCCCGTCAAAACTGTTGATAAAATCGTCTTCCACATAAAAGAAGCGACGGCCGCTGCTGAATCCGAAATCCCCGTTGTCGTTATCTCCAAAGGTGTTTTGTCCTTTGAATTCGCCGTAGTCTTCCCAGTTGACCCCTGTTTCGTTGATGTTGTTGCCGTAGCCGATCACGGAAAATTGTTGTTTGGAGTTGAAGCGGTTGTAGTTGCTGCGGGCCGCTAAGCGCTCCTCGGTGCCTGCTGCGGCGGTGATTTTGCCGAAAGCGCCTTTTTTATACTCTTCTTTGAGGGCCAGGTTCATGGCTTTTTCCTTTTTGCCATCTTCCACGCCGGTGAGCTTAGCCTGCTCCGATTTTTCGTCATAGACCTGTATTTTGGAAAGCGTTTCGGCCCCTAAGTTTTTGGTAGCGGCCTTCGGATCGTCGCTAAAAAAGGTTTTGCCGTCCACATAGACGCGCTTCACTTCCTTGCCCTGTGCCCGGATGTTGCCGTCGGCATCCACCTCGATACCGGGCAGGCGGCGCAGCAGGTCCTCTACGGTGGAACCGGGCGGCACTTTGAAAGAAGAAGCGTCGTATTCAATGGTGTCGCCCCGTATGCTCAGGGTGGCTTTGGCGGCCCGCACCACCACTTCCATCAGTTCGTTGGTGATGGGCTTGAGCATCAAATCGCCCATTTCGACCACCTCTTTGTCGGAAGGAGCCAGCCTTTTTTGAAGCGGCAGGTAGCCTACATACGATATTTTGAGCAGGTAGGCCGTGTTTTTGACGTTTTTAAAGGCAAACGCCCCCTGGTCGTCGCTGCGGGTGAAATTGACCAACGTGGAATCGGCGGGCCGCAGCAGCATCACCGTGGCAAAACCCAGCGGGCTGCCGGTGGTGTCTCTGGCCGTTCCGTGAATTGTAATTTTGGAAGGTTGCTGGGCAAAAAGGGCAAGGGGCAACAGGGAAATGCCGACTACGAGAAGGATTCTGAACATGAAACAGGAGTTGAAGGAAGGAGGTACCCTCTAAAACGACAGTCACCTTGCGTATAGTGTTGCACCATCTGTGGGAAAGGGCGGAATAAACGACCAATTTTGGGTTTTGGAGGGTGGATGACCGTTATGTTTTTTAAAAAAATGTGCAAAATTTGTTTTTTCGGTATCTTTGCAAACCGATTTCATTGCCTGTTTCATCATCATCATGTTTTTATGAAACATTTATTTAAAAATTTTCTGAGTGATCGTCGGGTGTATCATCTGAACGAATTGTACTATCGGAATCTTTTTGGCAAACTGCTCAACAAAGACATTCCCCCCTTTTATACAACTACCTTTCAGAATGGCGTACCTTTTTACGACGCGAACCCTATCTTTTCGGGTGTACATGAAGGGAGAATTGTGCGTATTATTCAAAAAGAAGCGTCTGCCAAACCCCGTTTCAGGGTATGGACGGATCACTTTGACCAGATGGAAGAATTGGTTTTCTCCATCGAATTGACCGATAAAGCAGTGCCGGAAATTTACCGCATCGTTCACCAATGGTGGATTGAAAAGCGCCCAAAAGAGGATTTGCAGACACAGGCTGCGTAAAACCATAGTAGCTTTTTGCAAAGCAGGAGTCGTACATACCACGTAACGCCGATCCCCCGATCGGCGGGGCACACACCACTTTCCGACAATTCCCACTTTGCGTTCCTACGCGTTAAAATCTTAAAAAAGTGTCATTGTGACTACGCGGGAGGAAGCATCCGGACGGGCTTCAACACCCGTTTTTTCATATTTGGTCGGATGCTTCGCTCAGCATGACACACGCAGGGCAGTGACAGACCGTAGCGCCTGCCAAAGCAAGCACTGATAAACCCGTATCCCTTTCAGAATAAATACCTGAAAATCAACGTATTAACAAATTAGCATATTTCTACATCACATGCTTGACGCGTGGCCGGTGGGGTGTCACATCGCCCAATTTGGCGCGTTTTGCCTCCTCATAATCTGTAAAATTGCCTTCAAAGAACACCACTTCCGCGTCGTCTTCAAAAGAAAGAATGTGTGTGGCGAGGCGGTCTATAAACCACCGGTCGTGGCTGATGATGAGTACACAGCCGGCAAAATCTTCCAGAGCATCCTCCAAAGCCCGGAGGGTATTGACATCAATGTCGTTGGTAGGTTCGTCTAAAAGGAGGACATTGCCGCCGTCCTTGAGGGTCATGGCCAGATGCACGCGGTTGCGTTCTCCGCCCGAACACACGGCGAGTTTCTTTTGTTGGTCAGCGCCCGTGAAATTGAAGCGGGCGATATAAGCGCGGGCATTCACCGAAGTATTGCCCACGCTGATCAGGTCATTGCCTTCCGAGATGATCTCGTAGATGGTCTTATCGGGCAGCAGGGCTTCGTGGCTCTGATCTACGTAGCTCATCTTCACGGTATCGCCGATGGTGATAGTCCCGGTGTCGGGTTTTTCGCGCCCGGTAATCAGTTTAAACAGCGTGGACTTGCCCACGCCGTTGGGGCCGATGATGCCTACGACAGCGTTTTTTGGCACGCTGAAGGTCAGGTTTTCAAACAAAATGCGGTCGCCGAAGGCTTTGCTCACGTTGTTGACCTCAATGACGTTGTCGCCGAGGCGGGGGCCATTGGGAATCCACAATTCGAGTTTGGCTTCTTTCTCCCTGCTTTCCTCCCCGGCCATCTTTTCGTAGGCATTCAGACGGGCCTTGCCCTTGCTTTGGCGGGCTTTGGGCGACATGCGCACCCATTCCAATTCGCGCTCCAATTGCTTGCGACGCTTGTCCTCCTGCCTTTCCTCCTGGGCTAAGCGTTTGGCTTTCTGATCGAGCCACGAAGAGTAGTTGCCCTGCCAGGGAATGCCCTCGCCCCGGTCGAGTTCGAGAATCCACCCTGCCACATTGTCTAAGAAATAGCGGTCGTGGGTCACTGCGATGACGGTGCCGGGAAAGTTTTGCAGGTATTGCTCCAACCAGGCCACCGATTCGGCATCCAAGTGGTTGGTCGGCTCGTCGAGCAGCAAAATGTCGGGCTGGCTGAGCAGCAGGCGGGCGAGCGCCACGCGGCGGCGCTCGCCACCGGAACAAATTTTGATGGGGCGGTCGTTGTCGGGGCAGCGCAGGGCATCCATGAACACATCTAAGCGATAGTCCAGCTCCCAGCCGTTCAGGTGTTCGATCTGTTCGAGTACTTCGCCCTGCCGTTCGATGAGGCGCATCATTTCGTCGTCGTCGGTCACTTCGCCCAGCTTGTTTCCGATGTCTTCGTTTTCTTTGAGCAGGTCCACAATGGGCTGTACGCCTTCCTCCACAATCTGCCGCACGGTTTTGGTTTCGTCCATTTGGGGTTCCTGTGCCAGATAGCCGATTTTATATTGTTTTTCGAACTCTATTTTGCCTTCGTAATTTTGGTCTAATCCGGCAATGATTTTTAAGAGGGTAGATTTACCCGATCCGTTCAGACCCAACACGCCAATTTTGGCCCCGTAAAAAAACGAAAGCCATATATTTTTGAGTACTTGCTTAGAGGGCGGAAAGGTCTTGCTCACGCCCGACATTGAAAAAATAATTTTTTCCATTCAGGATAAAAAAGGATTGGTTTTGATGCCTACAGCCAAAGGTGCTGATTTGCGGCGCAAAGGTCGTACTTTTTTTCAATAATTCCCCTGTTATAATTTTCGGATCAGGAGTTTGTTTGTATAGAGGCGGTGTTTGCGCAGCAAGGCTTCGTACTCGCGCCTGCCCGCCTTGGCTTTGTCTTCGTCGGAATGGATGCCCCCTACCCAGACAATAAAGCCGGTACTGCCTTTTTCGATGCAACTGCGGCCTACGGTCACTGCGGTCAGGCCCTTGTCGCGCAGGGTTTTACTGCGCAGATCGGCATTTTCGCGGGTCGTGTAAAAGTTATCCTGTACGATCCAGCCGCTCGTTTTGCGCAACAGGGTACAATAGTCGGGCGCAGCAGCGACTACCGGCTTAGGGGCAGTGGCTTTGGGGGCAGAAGGCTTTTTTTTCTGCGTTTTTGGAGGGACAGGGGCGGGTTCGGGTTCGGATTCTTCATCCTCATCCCCGGAGAGGGTAATGGTTTGTACCTCTTCTCCGTCGGGTGTTGCGTCCTCAATGCCCGAAACGGGCCGGGTACTGCGCACCGGGGCAGGCTCCTCCGGGTAATCGTTGGGCTGCGGAAATTGTTTGGTCACACCGGTTACCCGGCCACCGTAAGGCACCGCTTCGACCTCCGACAGGTAAAGGTCGTTGGGGCTGTCTTCGGGATTGCGCCCCCGTTCGATGCGCCGGGGTTTCAGATCGTCCACTTCCGAATCGCGGTAAGTCAGCACATTGCGCACAAAAGGCACCACCAACAGGATACTGAAAATGAAAATCCATTTTTGAATGACCTGCCCACTCATGAATTGCCGATAATGGGCCGTGGTGTAGGCAATGGGGTTGTCGGCTTCGATGCTGGTGCGTTTGCGCAGGGGGTTCCAGAGGTATTGCCGCAGGGGGCGCGTCAGATACACACCGATGGGGGGCAGTTTCCCCGAAAAGCGATTGTAGCGCTGGACGGTCTGAATGCGTTGGTACCAGTCGCGCTCCGTAATCCACTCTGCGATTTTGCGGTTTCGGCCAAATTCCGACAGCCGCGAAGGGGCTACCAGTACGCGCACCGCACCGTCGGCGGACACAATGGCAAGTCCGTAGCCTTTATAAATGCACTGACTTTTCAACTCAATGAGGTAGGGATTGGTAGGAGCCGGAAAAACATCTTCGGCCAGAGCGATCCATTGGTCGTCTGCATTGTATCGGTCAAATTGCGCCACCGCGTGGATAAAGCGGTACTTGCGCCACGAGCGCATCAGGAAATACCAGCCCAGAAAGGCAATGAGGCCCACCCCCAGCAAAACCCCTGTATTGCCTGCCCACCCCAGCCGGATGAGCCAGGGCATTTGTATCACATAGTTCAGGATGTAGAACAACGCCGTGCTGAAAGCAGCAAAAGCCGCGCAATCCCACAGGAAATAAACGGTATTGAGGGTGTAAATCACCTCATTGGCCTTTTCAACAGAAGCAGCCTCGTAAGTGCATACAAATTTTTTGCCGTCGGGTTTCAGAAATTGTATCATGCCGTCGGCGATGATGCCATCCTGACTGATGTTGTCAAAACGTATTTCCGTGGTACCCGGCAGCGGCTCGTAGCGATGCCGATAAAATTCTTTGAGAAAGGACACGAAGCGCCTTTTCACTGCGTCTTCGTCCAGGCTGCCGAGGGGTTCAAAAGCAATATCTTCGGGTTTCATACCAGCGCGTTGATGTGTCGGGTGTGGGGATGTGCCTGCAACTGCATGGCCATTGCATTTTGCCAGTAGGCGGCGCGCGCATGGGCGGCTTCTGCAAAATCCGCTGCTGCGGAAGCGTACAGAATTTCGCGGGAAACGTTGATCAGCAGGCCGCCCTCTGTACTCAGGCCGTCTCTGCTGACGCTCTGAAAGTCGCCGCCCTGAGCGCCTACGCCCGGCACTAAGAGAAAGTGATCGGGGGCAATGCGGCGCACATCTGCGATTTTTTCGGCATCCACTGCACCCATCACAAACATGGTGTTCTCTGGCGTTCCCCAGCGGGCGCAGGTCTGCACTACCTGTTCCCAAAGTGCCGTCTGGCTTCCGGAAAGGGTGCGCTGCTGAAAATCGCGGTTGCCACTATTGGACGTGTGCGCCAAAATGATGGTCCACTTGTCCCGGTATTCCAGAAAAGGCTGTACACTGTCGGCTCCCATATAGGGCGACACCGTGATGGCATCGCACTGGTAGCGGCCGAAAAACGCTTCAGCGTACATACGGCTTGTATTGCCGATGTCGCCGCGTTTGGCATCTGCAATCAGGAAGTGTTCGGAGCCGATATATTCGATTGTTGCTTCAAAGATGCGCCACCCTTCCATGCCCAGCACTTCGTAAAAGGCGGTGTTGAGTTTGTAGGCCACGCACAAATCGCGGGTAGCGTCTATAATGGCCTTGTTGAAAGACAGCAGGTGCGCAGCCGTTTTTTGAAAAGAAGCAGGCAGTTTTCCCATTTCGGGGTCCAGGCCCACACAGAGGTAGCTCCTTTTCTGAAAAATATGGCGGGCTAAAGTACTGCGGTTCATGGTAGCGGATGCGATGTGGTGCTTTTTTGTTTTTCCGGCAAAGGTACGTTCATTTTTGGAAAATGCTCCGGCCAAGTTTTTGCGTCTTTTGGCAAAATAGCTTGCAAAATGAAGTATCGGCTCAAAAAGCGCGTATCTTTGAGCCGATTAATTTGTATAATCGGCTCATGGTTTATAAGCGGCCACCTTTATTAAAAGGCGTTAATTTCCACCCTGCGTGTCATAATAACCGGAATATTGCGTTATAGCCCTTTCCTGTGGGCGGGTTCCGCTGTTGCAGTTTTCCCGGATTGTTTTTTACTCATACTCCTTCATCAAAGACACGTACCGTTTATCAATGGCTGTTTCTGTTTTTACCCCCTCTTCGTTGCATATTCCGTTTAGAATTTTTGTTGTGGCAGCCCTGGTGTGGGTGGCCGGTTTGCAGACCGGGTCGGCCCAGGGTACCGCGCCTGCCACGACTCCGGCAGAAGCACCAGCGCCCGGCCCGACGGTGGCTGCCCGTTTTCCGGAAAAGCGCAAGGATTTCATGAATAAATTTCAGGAATTCATGACGGCCTCCAAGCGTCCTGACCTGGAAGAAAGTTATGCCGTTTTTAATAAACTGGAATCCTCCGGGGCATTTAGCGACTACGATATGAAGCGCATTGTTGCCATGAGTAACCTGTTGGCGGGCGAGCAAAAATTGGGCGCTTTTCCTTATTTTAAAAATTACGTGGATGCCCTGAGCGCGGCACGCATGGCCCCGGACACGGCCCTGTTTGGGCGCTGGCACACCGCTCTGGAGCGCGCTTTTGCAGCCCTTCCCAAAGGCAGAGTGAAACCCATCGCCGCATTTTTGGAATTTTCTGCCGACTTCATGGAACAACGCGCCCTGCGGGTGGGCGAGATTGGCAGCGCCACCTGGCGCATACAAAACGGCACTTTTGAATTTGTTTTTGATAAAGATGTTCCAATACTGGAATGCAGGGGCGTGGACCTCATCGGTTTGCGCAAACGAGATTCCATTGTGGTGTGGAAAACCAACGGCTCTTATTTTCCGTATGAAGGAAAATGGAAGGGCAAGGGCGGTACCATCAACTGGGCAGGCACGGGGCTTGATTCCACGGTGTATGCCGAGCTGACCTCCTACCACATGGAGTCCATTAAGACCATCCTGAATTGCGATACTGCCAATTTAGTGTATCCCCTGTACTTCGGTACCAAGCGCATGGCGGGCAGCTTAGAACACAATATTTATGTGGATGCCAAAGGGAATGCGCCTTTCCCGCGCTTTGAGTCTTTTGACAAAAACATCACCATTACCCGCATTGGCGACGGCATTGAATATGTTGGCGGTTTTAGGCTGGCTGGCAGCTCTTTTTACGGATACGGCACCAACAGCCGACCGGCCCAACTCACCATCAACAACAACCGCAATCAGCGCGTCTTCTACGGCACTTCCCACCTGTTTATCGTCAAGCGCGGCCAAAACGTGGTCGCCGAGGACGTGACGGCCAATCTCTTTATGGGGGAAGACACCCTGTACCATCCGGATGTCAACTTTCGCGTGGATTTGAATACCGATAAACCCGAAATTGGTGGCATCATTTATCTTACCCGTGGCAACAAGGGTACCGAAAAAAACCCCTTCTACTCCACCTATTACAAAATGAACTTAGGCACCGATAAGGTGGCGTGGTTTCTGAATAAAGATTCTTTGGAGATAGGCTCCCGCACCAACACAGCCAAAGGGGTAGAACTGACGGCGGCCTTCGAGAGCAACGAGTACTACAGTCGGCGCGAATATGACAAGATGCAGATGATCGCCGACAAGAATCCCATTTCCACCCTGTATATTCTCTATTTGGAAAGGGGTCGGGACACCATTTCCGACAACGATTTTGCCACAGTCATCAATCCGAAATTTGACTACTCCAGCATTCAGAGCCTGTTGGCCCAAATGGCCGCTGACGGGTTCATCAACTACAATTTCGACCAGCATAAGATGATTATTCGGCCCAAGCTGAAACACTACGCGCTGGCCAGTCAGGGCAAAAAAGACTTCGATAATATTCGGATTCTCTCTACCAGTACCAATACCAATGCCCAGTTGAACCTGAAAAACCGCGAAACCAGGATCAATGAAGTCGGCAAAGTAGAACTCAGTCTGAAGCAACGGGTGGCATTCATTCCTTACGAACGGCAGGTCACCCTGCTGAAAAACCGCGATATGCGGTTCAACGGCAGGCTTTTTGCGGGTTTTGCGCTGTTTGAGGGCAAAAATCAGTACTTCAATTATGATGCCTTCCAAATGGAATTTGATTCCATTCAGCATCTGGATTTCTACCTGCCTACCGGCCTCAAAGATGCAGACGGACAACCCACGGCAACGGCCATGAACTCCACCGTCGAGCGCGTCAGCGGCTTTGTACTTGTAGATGCCCCCCGCAATAAATCCGGCCGCGACACGTCGCTGCGCATTTTCCCGTCGCTCCAGTCCAAGCGCAACTCTTTTGTGTATTACGACCAGAAGACGACCCAAAACGGAGCCTACAAGCGGGATTCTTTTTACTTTAAACTCGACCCTTTTTCTTTCAATTCTTTGGACAATTATACCAAAGAACAATTGCGCTTCAAAGGCGAGCTGATTCCGGCCACCATATTTCCCAAATTTCGCGAAACCATCGTGGTGCGGGAAGAAGATAAATCCTTTGGGTTCGTTCATAAAACCCCCGAAAAAGGCTATTCCACCTATTCCGATAAGGGGAATTTTACGGGCGAACTGGATTTGAGCAACAAGGGCCTGGTGGGCAAGGGCAAACTCGAATACCTGACGGCCGACATGGAATCGAAAGACTTAGTGTTTAAACCCAAACAGACCACGGGTACCGCCGAGAAGTTTTTCATGGAAGAAGCCCGCAATGTGGCTGTGCCGACACCTCAGGCCAAAGGGGAAAAGGTATCCATCAACTGGCTGCCCTTCCGCGACACCCTGTATGTGGAGAGCAAAGCCAAAGCCTTTGAACTCTTCAAAGCCCCCGGCTATACCCACAAAGGCATCTTTACCCTCACCCCGAAAGGGCTGAAGGGGCGTGGCGAATTTGAATGGGAGGGTGGCAAACTGATTTCCAAAGTCATCTCTTACGGGCCGTTCCAGGCGTATTCCGACACGGCGGATTTGCAAATCAAGGCCCTGCAGGGAAAAGGGGTTGCTTTTGACTCCAAGAACATCAAAGGAGAATTGGACTTCGATAAACAAGCCGGGGACTTCAAAGCCAACTCCGAGGCAGCTACCACTACCCTGCCCTTAGACCAGTATATGACCTCCATGAACGAGTTCACCTGGGACATGAAGGGACAGACCATTACCTTCAAAGCAGATGAGAAAAAGCCCGGGCGTTTCATTTCCATAGACCCGGATCAGGACTCCCTGTCCTTTTCGGGAAAGACTGCTTTCTACGATATGAAATCGAACGAATTGCGGATCGGCAGTGTGGACTCTCTCAAATCTGCCGATGCTTACATTTTCCCGGACAGCGCAAAAGTGGAAATATCGCCCGGCGGTAAAATGCAGAAATTTGAGAACGCCATTATTGTGGCCGACACCGTCAATCGCTATCACACCATCACAAGGGCAACGGTGGAAATAGGCGGGAAAAAGTTTTATAAAGCCACCGGTTTTTACCAATACAACCTGCCGGGCGGCAAAAATCAGGAAATATTTTTTAATAACATTGTAGGAGAACGACGCGGACCGGGTACGCCCCGCACCAAAAACGTCCTCACCACTGCCGAAGGCCAGACTTCGGATACTGCCGACTTCCGAATAGATATAAAAACCCTCTACAAGGGCAAAATCATCATGGAGGCCAAAAAAACCAATCTCCGATTTGAGGGTTTTGCCAAATTGGATGCCGATACCGTGGTGAGCAGCAGCTGGTTTATGATAAACGCCGACGTGGATAAAAATAATCCGGTTATTCGGATTAAAAATACGAAAGACGAAGAAGGCAATCCCCTGATTGCCGGTTTTTACCTGTCCAAAGAATTTGGTCAGATGTACCCGCGCATTCTGGCACCTGCCTATGCCCGCGTGGATCGGCCCATCATGGACTGCGAAGGCTACTTCAAATACGACGCAAAAAACGACCGTTTTATTTTCGGCGATTCCGCCAAATTATACGGCACTTCTTTGCGTGGTGCCAGAATGTCGTTTGAGAATAAACTGCGCACTGTTCAGGGCGAAGGCCCCGTTACTCTCGGCAGCGGTCTGAAATACATGAAGGTCAAAGCCGCCGGACGCATGAAATCCGACTATAACACCTACACCGATTCCACCGGTTATCAGGTCAGCGGGGAGTTGATGACCGGCATTGAGCTGACTTTGCCCAAGTCACTTATGGATTTGATGGTGGCAGACATTAAAGCAGCCAGCTTTGATGCACCCGCCGCCATTTATACTTCGCAAACGCCTTTTTATCAGGCAGCCCTCAGCGAGTTTATTACCGAAGAGAAAGACCGGGCGGAAGCACTGGCGCAACTGCAAAGCAACCTCATTGCCCTGCCCAAAAAAGACAATAAATTTGCCTTCGTGCTGGGCCGCCACCCCGTACAATGGAACAGCGAGTATCAGTCATTTATTACCACCGAAGACAAAATACCGGTCATTTCTGTGCAGGATGTTGCCATTGCCAAAACCATGACTGTTTTTGCGGAGTACAAAATGCCGACTTCTCAGGACGACCGTTTTTACCTGTATGTCAAAGCCTCGCCCGATCTGTGGTATTTCTTTGGCTATCAGCCCACCGAGGGATCGGCGGTACTCAATGTGGTGAGCAGCAGCGTGCGCTTCAACGACCTGTTGGCAGGGTTAAAAACCAAAGAAACGCAGATTAAAATGCCGGGCGGAGACCTTTATGAAATCGTGCCGGCCAACCCTTCCATGGCAGAAGCGTTCCTGAATCGCGTTCGCAGCGGACGCGCTCAGAAATAGCGCTGCCCACTGCACGGGATGGGACTGTGTTTTACGGGTCTTTTTTGACAAACAGGTTAAAAAAACAAAATATCGAAGCGCCCCATAGGTTTTGCACAGGTGTTTCATCCTTGGCATGTCTAAACACCGAAATATCAAAATAAAAATTGGTGGGTACGGAGGCGAAAAGTACTTGTACGTTTCCGTTCCCCTTCACAGAGAAAATTATAAGACACAACAGTGGCACAATTTTTGACACTAAATCAGTTGTCCCAATCTATATTAAATTTTCAGCCGTGAACCGATTGTTTTTTATCCTTTGTTTAATCCTGTCCCTCGCTGCACACACCAGTGCACAGGACTACGAGAACTGTGCCCAGGTGATTGGCTCCACCGGGAAATTCGCCCGAAAAGGGGGAAGAACCTTTACTTATACCGTTGGAGAGCCTGTTGTCATGACCCTGAAGAGCCAGCGCTATGCCCTGACGCAGGGATTTCACCAGCCCGATCTGTGTATATCGGTGTCCACCGATAATTTAGACCTTGCCACTTGGAACATAGAAGTCTTTCCCAATCCGACAGAACAGTTTCTGACCATCCGCTACGATGCCAACAATGGTGCCGACTTGGAGTGTGCCGTATTTAACCTGCTTGGCCAGACCGTTGTACATCGCCATGCCCTGACCACTCCTTCCGGCACCCTCTTAGATGCCGGCAGCTGGCAGCCCGGGGTGTATATCCTGCGCTTCCGCGATCCTGCTACCGACCGCACGGCCCCTGTACGCATTGTCAGGCTTTGACTTTTCTTTCTGTCCCGCCTTCCTGCCTCAAGCCTTTAATGCTGCTATTATTCATCAGCTACATACTTTGCCCTCCTCCTTCCATCCAATCTTTAAACACTTCAACATTTCAACAATTCAACCCACTCAACACCTCAAAGGCACTATGATGCACAGGTACTTTTTGGCTTTCTTATTGGCTGCTTGCACCCTGCAACTCGCCCAGGCCCAGTTTACGCCACAGGGTTTCAACTATCAGAGCATTGTTCGCACCGCAGGGGGTACACCCCTGACCAACCAGAGTGTGACGCTGCTTTTTACTATTCGCAGCGGTGCTCCCAACGGGCCGGTCTCCTACTCCGAGAAACAGGTAAGTACCACCAACGAATTTGGTCTGGTCAACCTGATTATTGGCAGAGGCACCCCTTTACAAGGCACTTTTTCTGCTATTAACTGGGGGGGAGGGGCCAAGTTTCTGACTGTTTCTTTGGAGTCTTCTCCGAACGTGTTCGACGAGTTGGGTAATTCCGAAATGCTCAGCGTCCCCTATGCTTTATATGCCCAGACCGCTGCCAATGGTGGCGGTGGCAGCACCGGAGATAACTGGGGTACCCAGTCTGTGCAAACCAATACCACCCTCACCGGCAACGGAACTTCGGGCAATCCCCTGATGCTGGCCCGACAGGGAGCCAATACCGGACAGGTTCTGAAATGGAATGGTACCGAATGGAAACCCGCCGACGATGTGGCAAATTCCGGCACCAATGGCGGAACAGTGACCCAAATTAATACAGGGACTGGTTTGGCCGGTGGTCCTATTTCCACTTCCGGCACTATCAGTTTATCTAACAGCGGCGTAACACCCGGCATTTATGGCAGCTCTACACAAATACCGGTCATTACTGTGGATCCACAGGGGCGCGTCACCAGCGTTTTTACAGTGGTACCCCAGCCGGGTACGGTAGGCATCAGCGGTGCGGCAGGCATCAACGTACAGCAAACGGGCCTCAATTTCACCATCACCAATACCGGTGATACCGATCCGACCAATGACTTGACCCAGACCAGCGGTTTCGACGGCGATGTGAGCGGCGTGTACAATAATTTACAAATCAAGCCGGAGGCCGTAGGCTCTGCGGAAATAGCCAATGGGGCTGTAAGCACTCCGAAAATCGCCGACAATGCGGTCATCGGCACAAAAATCGCCGATAACGCCGTTTCTACTTTAAAGATAGCAGATAACGCAGTCACCAGCCCAAAGATAGCCGACAATGCAGTTACCAACGCAAAAATGGCCGACAACGCTGTCAACACGGCCGAAATCGCCGACAATGCGGTCACCACTGCTAAGGTTGTCAATAACGCCATTACTACCCCCAAAATCGCCAATGGCGCAGTGACTGCTGCCAAATTAGACGCAATGGGGGCTGCCAATGGTCAGGTACTCAAATGGAATGGCACTGCCTGGACACCTGCTGCCGACGGCGGTATCGCCACCATAGGCGTGAGTGCCGGAGCGGGCATTTCTGTGACCGGCACTTCTCCCAACTTCACTGTTGCCAACACCGGCGATACAGATGCAACCGATGATGTCACTGCAACTTCCACGGCCGGAGGCGATCTTTCAGGGACTTTCAGCAATCTGCAAATCCGGGCAGACGTGGTAGGAGCCAACGAATTGGCCAATGGCGCTGTGGGTGCAACCGAATTGGCCACTAATGCAGTGACCAATGTAAAAATAGCCAATGGAGCAGTCACCGCTGCCAAATTGGACGCAATGGGGGCTGCACCCGGACAGGTACTTAAATGGAATGGCACCGCCTGGACACCCGATACCGACCTGAATAGCGGCACAGGCGGCAATCCCGTTTCTGTGGTAGCCGGTGCCGGGATTACGGTTAACCAAAACGGGAACACGGTCACAGTGATCAACACAGGCGATGCAGACGCATCCGACGACCTGACCACCGGCTCTGTAGCCAATGGCGATATAACCGGGACCTTCAACAACCTGCAGATCAGGAATGACGTGGTAACGGCGGCAGAACTGGCCGACAATGCGGTGATTACGCCCAACCTGGCCAACGGAGCCGTCACAGGCGAAAAAATAAACAGCATGGGTGCTGCCAACGGGCAGGTCCTCAAGTGGAATGGCAGTGTGTGGGCACCGGCCGCCGACGAAGCAGGTACCGGCGGTGGCGGCGACGGCTGGGGCAACCAGACCGTAGTGACCGGCCCTTCTTTGATTGGGGCCGGAACGGCCTCCAGTCCACTGCATTTGTCCGATCGCGGCGCTGTACCCGGCCAGATTTTAAAATGGACAGGCAACGCCTGGCTGCCTGCTGCCGACGAAACCGGCAATGGCGACAATTGGGGCGATCAGGTCATTATTGCCACGCCCAGCCTGATTGGCAATGGCACCACCGGCAATCCTTTGAGCATTGCACAACAAGGCGCTTCGACAGGTCAGGTACTCAAATGGAACGGCAGCGCCTGGGTACCCGACAACGATTTGGGCGGCGCAGGCGCAGGCGACAACTGGGGTACGCAACAGGTGGTCACCGGAAACGGTCTTTCCGGCGCGGGAACCAATGCCAGCCCTTTGGTACTCTCCCAACAGGCCGCAGTGGCCGGGCAGGTACTCAAATGGAATGGGGCAGCCTGGATGCCTGCCAACGATGGCGGTGATAACTGGGGTACTCAAAACGTCATCGTCAACGGAACGCTGACTGGCAACGGCACAGCAGCCAATCCGATAGACCTCGCCCAACAGGGAGCCAATTCCGGGCAGGTACTCAAATGGAATGGAGCAGCGTGGATGCCCGCTAACGATGCGGGCGATAACTGGGGAACGCAAAACGTAGCAGTAGCCAATATTTTCACCGGCAATGGCACGGCTTCCAACCCCTTAAATATGTCCCAACAGGGCGCTTCTACCGGGCAGGTACTCAAATGGAACGGCAATTCCTGGACACCTGCCAACGACGAGGTAGGTACAGGTGGTGGCACGGGCGGTGGTACGGGCAATAATTACAGCCCCGGCACGGGTATTTCTATTACAGGGACGGCTCCCAATTTCACCATCAACAACATTGGCGATGCGGATAACAATCCGGCGAATGAGCTACAGACCCTGTCAGTGGTGGGCAACGTCCTGACGCTGTCCAACAGCGGCGGCAGTGTGATTATCCCCGGCACCAATTATACAGCCGGCAACGGCATTGATATCAACGACAATGTGATTATCAATACAGGAGACCTGAGCAGTACCAACGAGTTGCAGACCATTGCCTTAAACGGCAGTCAATTGTTGCTTTCCAACGGCGGCGGCAGCGTCACCCTGCCTACTGCCTCCACCTACGCAGGCGGAGCGGGCATCAGCATCACCGGAACCGCTCCTACTTTTACGGTAGTGAATACGGGCGACCTGAGTACCACCAACGAATTGCAGCTGCTTTCTATTTCTAACAACATGCTCACCCTGTCGCAAGGGGGTGGAACGGTAGCGCTTCCGGTTTCTCCAACCTATGCGGCCGGTACCAACATTACCATCACCGGAGCAGGCAACAACCGCGTGATCAACAGCACCGCAGACCCCAGCATTACCAACGAGTTGCAAAGCATTTCTTTAGTGGGCAACCAGCTGTCGCTGTCGCAAAACGGCGGCACGGTCACTTTGCCAACCGGTACTACTTATACGGCAGGCAACGGCATTAGTCTGACAGGGAATGCCATCACCAACACCGGCGACCTGAGCAATACCAACGAAATACAAACTATTTCGCTGACTGGCAACACCCTGGCTCTGTCCCAAAATGGCGGCACCGTCACCTTGCCCGCTGCTCCTGCTTATACCGCAGGTACGGGCATTACCATCACCGGCAACAGTATCGCCAATGCCGGTGACCTGAGTGCCACCAACGAAATACAAACCCTTTCTCTGACAGGCAATACCCTGGCTTTGTCCCAAAATGGCGGCTCTGTCACCCTGCCGATCGGCACCACTTATACAGCAGGCACCGGCATTACCATCACTGGTAACAGCATTGTAAATGCAGGCGATTTGAGCGCGACCAACGAATTGCAAACCGTGTCGCTGACCGGCACCACCCTGACGCTTTCCGGCAATAATAGTTCGGTGAACTTGGCGGGCCTTGTTGGCAGCAGTGTACAGTGGGGCAACAGCGGCACGCATATTTTCAACAATAATACCGGCAATGTGCTGATTGGCAGTAATACCAACAATGGCCCGGCCAGATTGCAGGTCACCAGTACAGCAAACACGGCGGCGCGGTTCTATGGAGAGAACCTGCCTTTGGGAGATGCCGTCGTCACTGTGACCGCAAGAGACGGAGGCATAGGCGGTATATTTGATTCCGATAATGGCGCGGCATTGGTGGTGGGCAACGGTTCAACGGGCCTCGGCACCAAAGATCCCAAAGCGAAGTTGGACGTGCGCGGAGACGCATTGATTACCGCCGAAAGCACTGCGCCGCTTTTGGCCCTTACTCAGACGAATATCAATGTACCGGCTGGTATTGCCTTGAAGAACGAAGCGGGGAGTACTTGGCTGTTTCAGGGCGGCAATCGGGATTTGAGTATAGAAGTGACGGGTCTGTCCCCTTCGCTGAATAACAGCAGAATGATGACTTTTGACTTAAACCGCAACGTCCGTTTTGGCAATACTACCACGCCCTTGCGCAGTTTCACCATACATCATGGCAATGCGGATAACGGACTGATTCTCAACAACAACGATGCGGGCAACAATGTTAATCGCACTTGGGAATGGAAAGTCAATGGCACGGACGGCACTTTACAGTTGTTTAATCCGCTTTTTGGCACCGCAGCAGCAGGCACCTTTGCCATCAATGGCACTTATACGCCCTCCGACAGTCGCTTTAAAAGAGATATACAAGACCTGAAATCTGTCCTGTATAAAATTATGCAGCTCAAACCTGTTTCCTATCGCTATAAGGCCGAGGGAGAGCAGGGCAAAACTTCGCTCGGCTTCCTGGCCCAGGATGTGGCTCCCCTTTTCCCGGAATTGGTGATGGCCCAGCAAAGCCGCGATGGCGCAGGCGAATACCTCTCGCTGAATTATGCAGGATTTGGGATTTTGGCTGTTAAAGCCATTCAGGAACAGCAGACGGAAATTGAAAAACTGAAAGCCGAGAACGAAGCACTCCGCCAGCGCTTGGACAAGATAGAGGCCCTTTTGTTGAGGAAGAATAAGGAATAAGACGGAGCAACAAAAAAAACGCCTGTGCGTTTATCTGCCATTCTGTATGGATCACCTTTCGGACGTATTCACCCTTTATTTGGACGGGCGCAAGGCCCGCACCCTGCGCAGTTTTTATGCACAGATCAGCACCCTGTTGTCCTTTCCTGACTACTTTGGCAAGAATTTAGATGCCCTCTACGATTGTCTGTGCGATCTGTCCCAACTTTCCGCTGACCGCATTGAACTGCATATATTGCACCCGGAGGCCATGCTGTCCAAAGCGCCTGCTGATACACGCGAACAAGTTTGGCACATTTTCAGCGAGGCATCCGACCCGGAGGTGCGCTATGATGAAAAATCCTTTGATGTTTTGATCACTTCCTGAACCATGAAAACGGAATTGTGGGCGGTCGGCAAAACTTCCGAAAAGTATTTGGAAACAGGGATCGGCATTTTTGAAAGTCGGCTACAGCGCTACCTGTCCTTTTCCTTAGTAATTTTGCCGGATGCCAAATTAAAAACCACTGACGGAGCCTTACTCAAACAGGCAGAGGGCCGCCTTATTCTTTCCAAACTACAGCCCGACGACTACTTAGTACTGTTGGACGAACACGGCCAGCAATTCAGTTCTGTGGAGATGGCCCGTTGGATGGAAAAGCGGATGGTGAGCAGCCCGCGCCGCCTTGTTTTCCTGATTGGGGGCGCTTTTGGGTTTTCAGAACAGGTCTGTGAACGGGCGCAGGAACAGCTGTCGCTTTCCAAAATGACCTTTTCACACCAGATGATCCGTTTGTTTTTTACGGAACAACTGTATCGCGCCATGACCATTCTGAAAAATGAGCCTTACCACAACGCGTAGCATCCGGTGGGGAGCCGCTTTTCTGATGGCCACCTCGGCCATCGGGCCGGGCTTCCTCACCCAAACCACGGTGTTTACCGGGCAACTGGGGGCGCGTTTTGCATTCGTAATTCTGTTGTCTTTCTTCTTAGATTTGGTGGTGCAGATCAATATCTGGCGCATGGTGACTGCCTCCGGCCAGAATGCCGCCGCATTGGTGAGTCGGGTGTGGGCAGGGGCAGGGCTGTTGCTGACCCTGTTGATTGCGCTGGGGGGCCTGGCTTTTAATATCGGCAATATAGCAGGGGCCGGATTGGGAATTGGCGTGATGACCGGCTGGCCTGCCTCTGTGGGGGCCATATTGAGTGCCTTGTTGGCTTTGGCCTTGTTTTTTCGTCGTTCTGCTTTTACCGCAATGGACTTTTTTGCGCGCTTTCTGGGTTTACTGATGATTGGGCTAATGGCGTGGGTGGCGGTTGCCGCTCGTCCGCCTTTGACAGAAGTGGGGGTACACTTGTTGTGGCCGGAGCAATTTGACGCAGTAGCCACACTGACCATTGTGGGCGGCACGGTAGGGGGCTATATTTCTTTTGCGGGGGCGCACCGACTGTTGGAGGCCGGATGGCGCGGCCCCGATTATGTGTCCGAGGCGACCCGCAGTGCCATACAGGGCATCGGGGTGGCCACCCTGATGCGGGTGCTGCTGTTTTTAGCTGCTTTTGGGGTGGTATCCGCAGGTCATGTTTTCGATCCGGCCAATCCGCCTGCCTCTTTGTTCGCGGCAGCCGCAGGGGAAGCAGGTCGTTTCTTTTTCGGAATGGTGATGTGGGCGGCATCCATTACTTCGGTTGTGGGGGCTACTTTCACATCACTGACCTTTGTGCAGGCATCTTTTCCGATGATAGAGCGCCACCGGGCAACTTTTATTAGTGCATTTGTTGGATTTTCCCTGTTATTCTTTTTGTTTTGGGGAAAACCCGTTGCGCTGCTGCTGCTTGCAGGTACCATCAATGGTTTCATTTTGCCGGTTGCGCTGGCGCTGATGCTGTTTGTGGCCCGCCGTCCGGACTATTTAGGGGGCTACAGACTCCCTTTGTGGGGACAAGTGGGAGGTTGGGCGGCTGTGCTGCTGCTTTTGGGCATGGCTATTGGTTGGTTGAATTGATTTTTTAAGTATGCCGCTCTCTGATCCCTGCCCTGAACATGATAGTTTTTTTGAACTGAATGAACTTATATATCATCCATCCGTTTCCCAAATGCCATACTGAAACAAATTAACAAATTTAATTACTATTACTACCCTATGCTTTTCCGTCTGCCCGCCGAGTGGGAGCCACAATCTGCAGTACAACTCACTTTCCCGCATGAGGACACTGACTGGGCCGACGTGCTGGAGGAAGTGATGCCCTGCTTTGTTGACATCGCCACAACCATCAGCCGTTTCCAACCTGTCATTGTAGTGTGCCGCGATGTGGAAGCCACACGGGCAATGCTGCGCGAGGCAAAGCAGGAACACCTGACCCTGGTGTCCGTAGATTCCAACGATACGTGGGCGCGCGATCACGGAGCCATTACCGTCCTGCCTGTGCCACAGGAGGGAAAAAGAAAGCCTGCTCCCGTATTGCTGGATTTTATTTTCAATGGCTGGGGCCTGAAATTCCCCGCTGACAAAGACAACCTCATCACCCGCGCATTGCACCGCAAAGGCGTGACAGAGGGCCAGTTGCGGCATGGCGGCATGGTGTTGGAAGGCGGTGCCATCGAAACAGACGGGCAGGGTACACTTCTCACCACCTCCGAATGTATGCTTTCCCTCAACCGCAATCCCCATTTGTCTGTTGCTCAAATGGAGCGACACTGGAAGCACCTGTTTGGCGTGGACCGCGTTTTATGGCTGCATAATGGTTACTTAGCGGGCGACGACACGGATTCTCACATAGACACCCTGGCGCGTTTTTGCAACCCGCAGACAATTGCATATGTGCAGTGTACAACCCTTTCGGACGAGCATTTTGAAGCGTTGCGGGCCATGGAAGCCGAATTGAAATTGTTCCGGCAGAGGGACGGATCTCCTTACCATTTAGTACCCCTGCCCTGGCCGGATGCCTGTTTTGATGCAGCCGGCCACCGACTTCCTGCCACCTATGCGAACTTTCTGATCATCAACGGAGCAGTGCTGGTACCCCTTTATCGGGTCAAACAGGATGAAGCAGCGTTGGAAGTTTTTCGGGGACTTTTTCCTGACCGGGAAGTGATTGGCATAGACTGTCGGGCGCTCATTTTGCAACACGGCTCCTTACATTGCGTCACGATGCAATATCCGGCATGTTGAAGTCTTTTCTGTATCCCTTGCGGCAGTTTTTTAGCCAGCCGGTCAGCCGCGCCATCGGACTCATTTTCGTATGCGACGGGTTGTTCTATGGTTCCTGGTCGGCATTGATTCCGTATGTGCGGGCAAAGTTCGGTTTGGACGAGGCGCAATTGGGCTTGCTGTTATTTTGTTTGCCTTTGGGCGTTACGCTTTCCAATCCTTTAGCGGCTTTTTCCATTCGCCGCTTTGGATTGCGGCGTTCCACCCTCGGTGCACTGTTTATTGCGGCGTTCTGTTTTGTGCTGCCTGTGGCGGCCCCCACCGTCCAGGCCACGGCACTGGCGCTTTTTGTGTGCGGCATTTTTTTTTCCATACTGAACAACACCATGAATACCTGCGCCACCGAATACGAGGAGCAGGCGCAGGTGCGCATCCTCTCCACCTGCCACGGAATGTGGTCGTTCGGAGCCATGAGCGGTTCGGCTTTGTCGGGTACCCTGACGGGATTGGGCATGTTGCCTTCCCTGTATATGTTTGTCATGTTTGTGATTTTAACAATGACGGGCATGGAGGCAGGCAAGGCACTTGCCCGAATTCACGAACCGCATCAAAAGGAAGGCAACCGAAGCGGCCCTGCTTTTATGTGGCCCACCCCTTTTCTGTGGAGCCTTATTGTACTCAGCCTGTGTACAAATCTCACCGAGGGTGCTATGGCCGACTGGGCCGCTGTCTATTTTCGGGATGTGCTGAAAACCGCCTCCTGGCTGACCGGCTATGGTTTCGCAGCATACGCTTTTTGTATGGCAGCGGGGCGCCTCACCGGCGATGCCCTCTTGCTGCGCTACAGCAATGAAGCCGTATTGCGCACAGGAGGCATCATGGTGGCACTGGGCTTTGTAGTCTCTGTATTGCTTCCCTATACGCCTGTGGTATTGGCGGGCTTTGCCCTGATTGGTGCAGGCATATCGCTGGGTGCGCCCATTTTGTACGGCAGCGCCGCCCGTGCTCCGGGCATGGCCCCCGGTGCCGGATTGGCCATTATGAATACCTTTGCGATGGCGGGCTTTCTGGCCGGGCCGACCGTTATCGGATTTTTAGCCAAAACCCTGGGCCTGCCCGCTGCTTTTCTGATTGTGGCAGCCACTGCCCTATTTTTGGCATGGCAGGCAAAGGCCGTGCGTACACCAGCGACAGATTGAAGTACGTTGCTTTGCATACCAACAACCCGGCCGATGCATTACTGATAGAAGTGAATTTCCACCCGGCGATTGAGCTGCCTGCCCTCCCTGGTGCTATTAGTAGCCACGGGGCGGCGATCGGCAAAGCCCATATAGGTCATCCGCTTGGCGGGTATCCCTTTGGAGATCAAGTAATCGTAACATTGTTTGGCCCGCTGTTCCGAAAGCAGGGTATTGGCCGGGCCGTCGCCGCTATTGTCCGTGTTGCCTTCGATGCGTAAAAACAGGATGGGGTTCTCTTTCATCATTTGAATGACCTCCTCCAGCGTGGCATAAGAAGTCTCGTACCAGTCCTTTTTTTGCGAATTAAAATAGATGGCCTTGTACGGAACAGCCACGCCAGGGGCCGTGTTCTTTTCGGGGCAGCCCTTTTTGGCTATGGTACCCTGTATGGTCGGACAAGCATCGTCTTTGTCTGCTACGCCGTCGTCGTCGCTGTCGGGACAACCTTTGGTCTTTTCGCTTCCCGCAATGCCGGGGCAGTCATCTTTGTGATCGGGAATATTGTCGCCGTCGTTGTCGGCACAGCCATTCCATTTAATGTCACCGGGCATATCCGGGCAAAGGTCTTCGGCATCGGCTACGCCGTCTTTGTCGCGGTCCACAGCGGGACAACCGCGATAGGCAGCTACGCCGGCGAGGTTGGGGCAGGCATCGTCTTTATCGGCCACGCCGTCGCTGTCGCTGTCGGGACAACCTGCCAAACTGAGTTTACCGGGTGTATCGGGGCAGTTGTCTTTGGCATCGGCCACGCCGTCTTTATCGCGGTCGGGGCAGCCTCGCAGCACCCTTGGGCCTTTGTCGTCCGGACACTCATCTGCGTCGTCAGCCACGCCGTCGCTGTCGCGGTCAGCACCACTTTTTTTGGCGGAGCGGGTGGAGCCGGCAGAGTCTGTAGATTTTTCTTTCTTACCCTTTTTTTGCTTTCCCTTTTTAGCAGGTTTCTCCGCATCAGCCGTGTCGCTGACTTCCGTTTTATCTGCCTTTTGCGGTTTCTTCTTTTCTTTTTTAGTGGTTTTTGCCTCAGATTTCGAAGCATCTTCGCTATCGGCTATATGGGGTGTTGCATGGGTCTGTCGGCGTACCTGACCCGATCCAAAAGCGTAATTGAATGCCGCCATACCGGTAAAAAACCAGTCGTTCTGTTCGGGATTGCCTGCCAGACTGATTCCGTCTAAGTAATCGGATGCCACAAGGCGCGTATAGGCTTCCAGATCAAAAGTGATGCAATTGGAAAGCCGGAAGCGAAATCCGCCACCTAAGGGCAGACTGACGGCCACCCGGCTTTTCTGCACTTCTACATCGCTGTCTATGCGCGGCTTTGAAGTAGTGGGGTTCAATCCGTCGCTGTTCAGGTTGAAATCCGGCTTCGTATGGGTATATACAGCGCCAATGCCAACGGTGGCGAAAGGAGCCACTAAGCGACGGCGATTGGTGATGCGGCGGGGCGAGCGGCTGCCATCCTCCATCCGCACCCTGCCCTCTGTGCGCAAGAGGCCAAATGGATAGACTTCCAATTGCAAGCTGCCTTCTATCAGGGGCGAGGAAAACGAAAATCCGCGTTGGTGGCGATCGTCGGTTGTCGAAAACCGATTGTCGGTGCCATGCAAAACCCCTCCGGCAACCTGTAAGCGACAGGCGGCCAAATTGTGCAAATTTCGACGCAATCCCACCATGAATGCAGGGCCTCTTTCGTAAAAGCCTGCATTGACCTGGCGGGGTTCCAAATCGCCCTGATAGGTCATCACTCCGCCGCCAATTCCCAATTCAGTTTGGTAGGGCAGTTGGGAAAATAGTACAAAAGGTGTGCAAAGAAGTACCAATAAAATTTTTTTCATGGCAATCGGTCGAAAGATGAAATAGTGTTTGAATGTGAGCCGTGCAGGCGGCGGGATTAAAATAAGGAGTGATGAGCGAGGCGTGATGAACGATGAGAGGCGGGTATTATAAACCGGTGATTACTAAATATTTATGGTAAATCAAAATGGGGTTCATTTGTGTTCAGTACCCTCAATGAATCAAAATTCGTAAAAATGCAACTCCACGCGCCGATTCATCTGCCGGCCTTCCGGTGTGGTATTGGCAGCTAAGGGGCGTTTATCCGCAAACCCCAACACCACCATGCGAGTGGCCTCGATACCGCGCCTGAGCAGGTATTCGTAGCACTTTTTGGCGCGCTGCTCAGCCAGAATACCATTGGCGGGGTTTCTGCCCGTGTTATCGGTGTTGCCCTCAATGCGCAGATGCAATTTGGGGTTTCTTTGCAGTATTTCAATGGCTTCTTCAATCAGCGGGTTGGACGCTTCGTACCACATCAACTCCTTTGAATCGAAAAACAAGGCTTTATAACGATCCGTTTCTTCAGGCACCGGAGCAGTGACGGGACAACCTTTTTTGTAGGCTACTCCCGGAATGTAGGGACAAATATCGTCTGCATCTTTCACCCCGTCATTATCGGCATCGGGGCAGCCTTTGGTCGCCACCGACCCTGCAAGACCCGGACAGGCATCTGCATTGTCGGGGAAGCCGTCATCGTCATAGTCAGCGCAACCCTGCCATTTGACCAATCCGGGAATGTCAGGACAAAGGTCTTCCTCATCGAACACACCATCGCGGTCACGGTCGGTGGGCGGGCATCCTTTATACTCAGGCTTTCCGGCAATGTGCGGACACTTGTCGTCTTTATCGGCCAAACCGTCGCCGTCCGAGTCGGGACACCCATGCAAAAGAATCGGACCCGCAATATCGGGACAAGAATCCTTAATGTCCGCTATGCCATCCCGATCAGAGTCGGGACAGCCACCTGTGCCACGGGTGCCGGGATCATCCGGACATTCGTCGCGGTCGTCTAAAACGCCATCACGGTCGCGGTCATCCTCTGAAGCAATAGGTCGGGGAGTCAACGCGCCTTTTGCTGCTGCCAAAGCAATAATATTTTTTGACTTCTCGCGCCCAAATGAATAGCTAAAGGATAATCCGCCGGTAAAGAACCAGTCATTTCCACTCGGATTGCCTGCCTGACTTACGCCATCCAGATAGTCTGTAAAAACCGGGCGAACAAAGGTCTCGAAACCAAGAGTGACCTGTGCGTTAAGGGCTACGCGCACACCGCCACCAAAAGGAAAGGCCATATTGAATCGGGTGGTGTTTCCCTTGATATCTTCCTGAATTCTGTCCAAGGGTACCACCGGATTTACGTCTTCGGAAAGATTCCAATCCACCGTAGGATGGCTGTACACTACACTCATACCGGTCGCTATGAAGGGGGCCAATCTTTTGCGCAACAAAGTCGTTCTGCCCGAGCCTTTGCCTTTGCGTTTGTACATACCGAAGGGATAAATTTCTGTCAGTAATGCCGCCTCTACTAAGGGGCCTCTAAAGCTGAATCCCCGCCGGGGTCGCCATTCGGACTTTGTAAAATAGAGGTCACTGCCCGCCAGGAGACCGCTCATCAGGCTGGCCCGCATGGCAACCTTGTTGTACAGGTTATGCCTCAAATGCAGAGCGTACACTGGCTCAATATTGCGAAGACCCGGATTAATTTTATACAGCTCTAAATCTCCCTGATAGGAGCTCACCCCTGCGCCAATGCCTATTTCCCAAACGTAGGGTGTCTGGGAAAGTGCTTTGAGACAATAAATACTGATTAAAAAAACAAATACGAAACGTATCATGGTCATCTGTTCATGCAGATAAAGGATTACACCTTACTTAATTAAGGTGTAAGTAGCATTTTTGATGCCAAACTTTTTTAAATGTGTATTCCCAAGGAAAAAAAATGAAGAGAATCTACTTTTTTACCATTTTCTCAAAAAAAACTACCTCTTTCTCAAAAAAATTACACATTGACCTTCTCTTTAAAAGGTAAAGATGGATGTATAAAACAATAATATCCGAGGGCGGTTTTTACAAAATTACTTTAAGTTAACAAAGTCTAAAAGTCTTAATGATTTGTTAATTTTCAAGAGATTTCCAAGACTGGCACGTCGTTGGTACGTCTCATCAATGTGCAAATAAATTTAGACAAATTGTTGTATCACTTTTCTCATTTGCACAACAAACACTATGCTTACTCAAAAATTGATTCCGATTTCATACTGCCGCTTTTCTGTTTTTGCGGTCACTCTTGTTGCGTTCGTGCTATTCAACACAGCGCTTCTGGCACAGGTAACCTTCGAGGGAACTATCACCGATAAGAAGAGCGGGGCCGCTCTGTCTCAAACCCGTGTCACCATTTTCGACGATATGCTCAAAAAGGAAATCGCTGCCACCCAAACAGACGAACAGGGTTTTTTCAGCATCAGCGCGCCCCGCGCCGTACGCTATGCCCTTTCTGCCGACCACGCTACCTATTTCAAGCGCGACACAGTGCTGGCCGACATGAAGGCGACCCATCGGGCAGATTTGACACTTGAGCGCAAACCCGGTTATGTATTTGACATTACCATGTTCGACCGCGCTTTCGACCACAATCCCATCAACACCCTGCGCGATTGTAAAGTAGAGATTTACAACAACACAACTGCCAAAGAGGAGTTGGTCATAGAAAAATTGGCTAAATCCACCTTCCATTTTGCATTCGCAGAAGGCAATCATTATACGCTGCTGGTGCGCAAACCCGGCTACCTCAACCGCCGCGTAGAAGTGTATGTGAATGTCAATGGCTGCATTCTGTGTGTGGACGGCATGGGCGTGAACGAGCCCGATGTGGTGGCCATCATGCACAATAACAACGAGACCGGAAACTTCCTCGGCTCCCTCGATCTCGACTCTTTGCAGATTGGCAGCCGTTTTGCCCTGCGCAATATTTATTACGACTACGATAAATGGAATATTCGCCCGGAAGCGGCCAAGGTATTGGACAAATTGGCGGTTTTTCTCAAAGATAACCCCGGCATCAAAGTGGAGCTGGGTTCGCACACCGACGCACGCGGAAAAGACCCCTATAACATGACCCTTTCCGATAAACGGGCCGCTGCTGCGGTACAATATTTAGTGGATCACCACGGCATCCTCCCCGAAAATATTACTTCCAAAGGGTATGGCGAGAGCCAGCTTATTAACCGCTGCGACGACGGTGTAGCCTGCGGCGAAAACGATCACCAGATGAACCGGCGCACCGAGATTAAAATCACTGGTATGAGCGATAAAGACCCCCTTTGGGAAAAGAGTCTGAAAGAAATCATCGAAGACAAAGACCTCTACCGCAAGATCATCGCTCAGCAAAAGCGCTACTACAGCAAACGCTAACCCGATACATCCCTCTTTTTTTAAGGCCGGGCATACCAGCCAACACATCACCACTCATTCTGCATCTCACTACCTGCTCTCACGGAGAGCGGGGTATCCAACCACATCCATGAACATGCGTAATATCATCATCACAGCCGCTCTGGCACTGAGCCAGACAGCCCTCCAGGCACAACAACACAAGGCCGTTGAATCCGTCGTAGACGAACGCTATGGCAACACCACCATTGTTTATAAGGATAAAAACACGACGGATGAAGATTTACTCCGCCAGCTGGAAGGAAATTTCGGCATGGGAGATGTGGTGCGCATCACAGAAGCGCCTCCAAAGCCTGCGCCTATGGCTGCCTTGCCTGCTACTGCTTCTGCGATGCGCCACACCGCTCGGCCCAAGAACACAACTGCTCCGGCACCCACTGCTGTGCGTCCCATTCAAAAATCTCTGTCTAACCCGGTGGTTGTAAATGGGCAGGCAGCCACTGCGGCAGTACCCGCCAAAACGACCCGCGCAACCGCCAGCACTCCGGCGGCGATTTCGGCCGGCACCGTCCTGCCTTCTGAGGCACCGGCGTTTACTATGACTGCTGGTACTGACCAGCCGGAATTGTTTTTACAAAGTTTAGTGCGCCCTGCTGCTACCCCCGCTGCTGAAACGCAGTCGGACACAGAGCAGACGGTAACTACTCCTGCTGTGACAACGGCGGCAAAGACCGGTGCATCCACCTCCGTGGTAAAGGCTGCGTACACCAAGCACACGGCTACGGCTGCCAAAAGCGCTAAATCCTCCTCCGGCACCAATAAGAGCAAGGGCTATTATAAGCGCAAAACCACACCTGCATTTTCTATGAAAAAGTGGTGGAAAAGTGTCAAGCCGACGGGCAGGCAACGCTACAAATGCTATCGGTTTTAAAGCAATTTGCTAATTCTGTACCCCGGATGGCTGCTGCCTATGTTTGCAGCACACCGGGGTTAAATTTGGCTATCGGTGCGTTATTGGCGGCTTCAATGCCCATAGAAATCCATTTGCGCGTATCACGCGGATCAATTACCGCATCTACCCACAGGCGGGCCGCTGCATAATAAGGCGTGGTTTGCTGCTCATAGCGGCTTTTGGTGGCTTCAAACAAGGCTTTTTCCCGGGCCGGATCGGGGGCATCGCCCCGGTCTTTGAGGGTTTGCACCTGAATCTGGGTGAGTACTTTGGCCGCCTGCTCTCCACCCATTACGGCGATTTTGGCGGTTGGCCAGGCCACAATCAGGCGCGGATCGTACGCTTTGCCACACATGGCGTAATTCCCGGCTCCGTAAGAATTGCCCATTACCACCGAAAATTTGGGGACGGTGGAATTGGAGACTGCATTTACCATTTTGGCTCCGTCTTTGATGATGCCGCCGTGTTCGGAGCGCGTCCCCACCATGAAGCCCGTTACGTCGTGCAGGAATACCAGCGGAATTTTTTTCTGGTTGCAGTTCATGATGAAGCGCGTGGCCTTGTCGGCAGAATCGGAATAGATGACTCCGCCAAACTGTATTTCGCCTTTGGCGTTCTTCACCACCTGCCGATTGTTCACCACAATGCCCACTGCCCACCCGTCTATGCGCGCATAGGCGCACAAAATGGTTTTGCCGTAGTGTTCTTTGTATTGGGTGAGCTGTCCTCCATCCACCAGAGAGCGCAACAGGGCCGCCGTGTCGTAGGGTTTCGCCCCCCCTTCCGGATAGATGGCAAAAATATCTTCTGCGGGAGCAGCCGGGGGTCGCGGATCAACGCGGTCGAAACCGGCTTTTTCAAAATGGCCGAATTTGTCTATCAAATCGCGGATGGTGGCCAGACAAGTGGCATCATCGGGCATTTTGTAGTCGGTGACACCTGAAATTTCGGAATGGGTAGCTGCTCCGCCCAAGGTTTCTTTGTCGGCTTCTTCTCCAATGGCGGCCTTCACCAAGTAAGGCCCTGCCAGAAACACGGAACCGGTACCTTCCACAATCAGCGCTTCGTCCGACATGATGGGCAGGTAGGCCCCGCCGGCCACACAGCTGCCCATGATGGCGGCTATTTGCGGAATACCGGCAGCAGACAATTGCGCGTTGTTGCGAAAAATGCGCCCGAAATGCTCTTTGTCAGGGAAAATTTCATCCTGCATGGGCAGATACACCCCTGCACTGTCCACTAAGTAAATGATGGGCAGCCGGTTTTCCAGCGCAATTTCCTGGGCACGCAGGTTCTTTTTGCCGGTAATCGGAAACCATGCTCCTGCCTTTACGGTGGCATCGTTGGCCACCACAATGCACTGCCGTCCGTGAATGTAGCCAATGACTACCACCACGCCTCCTGCGGGACAGCCGCCGTGTTCGGCGTACATCTCGTAACCGGCGAAAACCCCGATCTCAATCTGCGGTGTCCCTTTGTCCAACAGTGCTTCAATGCGGGCGCGGGCGCTCATTTTGCCTTCTTTTTGAAGTTTTTCGAGGCGCCTGGCCCCGCCGCCCTCGTGTATTTTATCTATGCGCCGATGAAGGCCGGAAATAGCGAGTTTAAAAGCATCTGTATTTTTTTCGAGTTCCAACATGTAGGGAAAATTAGAAATGGACAATGGACCTCTCTGCCCGCAACAAAACGGGTCGCAGAGAACGCGGGCAAAGGTAACAGGAAATCGTCAATCAAAATGGGAAAAATCATCTGAAAATGTGGCTATAGAGCAGCACCCAGACAACCCGACCGATTAAAAAAGCACGTGCAAAACAGGTAATCAATTGTTTTATATTTTAAAATTTTTATTATTTTATTTACTTTGTTGAACAAACATTGCTCTTCCAAAATGCAGCAATCCGCGCCCCCCGTGCTATTACAGGAACGGCAAAAAGGTCGGGTGGATTGAATTTTTCCACTGAATTTCAGGGAAAATTGTATTTTTGCGGAAAATTGTTTTATTTATGATTCCTCCCTCATCCTTTATAACTCAAGCACTATTTACGTGAATCACGGCGAACTTTTTTCTAAGAGCAGGAGCAGGGCAGGGCTTTTGACCCGATTATGGGATTGGGGAATGCAGCAGATTATTGCCCAAAAACTCAACAATCCGCTGGGCATGTTGCTGCTGTTGCTGGCTGCCCTGCCAGTGGGGGCCATGCTTGCGGTAGTGGGACTGAACATCGGCATTGTGCTGTACATTGTGATACTGGGCCTGCCGATGGTGGCTTTTTGCCTGTTCAACGTGACTTTTGCCATTGGGGTGATGCTTTTTGTGGCCGTGATGGTCGTTTTCGGAGCCAAATACACGGGTGCGCCCATTGGGCTGCTATTGGATTTACTGATTTTGGTCAGTACGGTCGGCATCCTCCTCCGCCAAATCAAGGAACGCGACTGGTCTTTTATACGACATCCGCTCAGTACCATGGTGGCCGTATGGTTGTATTTCAACATCATGCAGGTACTTAATCCCTGGGCAGAATCCAAAATGGCGTGGCTTTATACGGTGCGAAGTGTGGCCATTTCCCTGTTTGTGTATTTTATCGGACTGTATGCCTTTCAAAAGAATAGAAAGGGCCTGTTTAATATCCTTAAATTTATCATTGCCATCTGTTTTGCAGGGGCATTATACGGGCTGAAGCAGCAGTACATGGGTTTCAGCGCACAGGAAACGGCGTGGATTATGGCAGATAAAGAACGCTTTGAGTTGTATTACCAGTGGGGCATGTTGCGCATTCCTTCTTTTTGTTACGATCCCACCACTTTTGGCATTTTGATGGCCTGTTTTGCCCTTTTTTGTATCGCTTTGCTGGTGAGCGGCCAACTTTCCAAGCCGCGCAAGCTGCTATTGGCGGTGATGGGCGGTTGCGCGCTGTGGGCCATGGCTTTTACCGGCACGCGGACGGCTTTTGCCTTAGTGCCCGTGGGTGCGGTGTGCTACGCAGGACTGATCCTGAACAAACGCGTTTTGTTGGTCAGTATCGTTTTGGGCCTGTTCGGGACTGCTTTTGTGCTGAAATCTACTTCCAGCGGGGTGATTTATCGCATTCAGTCGGCGTTTAGCCCCACCAAAGACGACTCCATGAACCTGCGTTTGGAAAATCAGAAAAAAATACAACCTTTCATACAGTCGCATCCCATCGGGGGCGGTCTGGGCAGTTGCGGGGTGTGGGGCAAGCGCTTTAATCCGGACAGTGAGCTGTCGAAGTTCCCGCACGACTCCAGTTTTGTGCGGATGGCGGTCGAGTTGGGCTGGATCGGTCTGATTCTTTATACCCTGTTGCATTACTTTGTGTTGCGTACGGGGCTGTACTATTTTGTCCGCTGCCGCGACCCGCTCATCCGGGCCTTGTATGCAGGCATTACCACGTGGTGCTTCATGCTGGCGGTAGCCTGCTATGCCCAGGAGGCCATTTTGCAGCTGCCCATGAACACCATTTACAACGTATTTATGGCGGCTCTGGTGACTTTAAAGAATTTTGACCCGGCTTATCAGGTTCAAAAAGCGGATGATACACCAGTGTTTTCCGGTTAGCATTTAACAGGCAAGTATGCAAATCCAGGTTGATTCTTCAACAGGTGGTGGCTTTTTTAGAGAAACAGTGCCTTTGACAAAGATTTTCGCCCCCTTTACAAAACAAAAGGCTCTGTGAACAGGAAGCCTGCTTATTTTTGCCTTGTAGTTCGTCTGCACACTGGACAGCAGAACAAACACCACACTATTTCATCTCAATCAATCATCCATGCGTCCTTCCTTTCAATTTATTATTCTTGCGGCATTGTGTGCCTGCACCACGGGGTTGTCGGCACAAAATAACCCCTATTGTTGTGCAGGCTATGGCGGGCTTTTTGCCGACAGCCTCGGCATCAGTATCCCCGAAATAAAGCAGGTGGCCAACATCTACAATACGTACGGCAATGCCTCCGTGCGGGTACAACTGCGTCGCCCGGTATTACAGGCCCCGGCGGCATGTCCGCTACAAAAGCGTCCCTGTGTTATCGTAGTCCACGGTGGTTACTGGGCAGAAGCAGGCGCAGACGATGCCTGGAATACCGTCTCTAATGAAGTATCGCGGCATCTGGTACCCGCCGGGTTTATCACAGCCGGGGTACGCTACCGCACCGGCGTGGGCGGCGGCAACGAAGTTGCCCTGCTGTTAAGTCAACCCTGTTTGATGAATCCCGTGAGCGACGTGCAGCAGGCCGCCGGAAAAGCGGTCGCCGATGTACAGATGGCCACGCAATACCTGTTCGACAATGCCAATGCTTTGGGCATAGACACAGCGCAGGTGTATTACATGGGCTATTCGGCCGGGGCTTTCAACGTCATACAAGCTGCTTACATGCGCAAAGGCGAGCAACTCTATGGCACCACCCTGCCTGGTTGCCCGCACGTCAAAGGTGTCATTGCCTTTGCAGGAGGTGTGGATCAGGTGGCTCGGCTCGAACAGACCGACCGCAAAATCCCCCTGCTGCTGCTACACGGCGCGGCCGACAATACAGTACTGCCGGGGTGTGGCAACTTGTCCAAATGTAGTGCCGTTTCCACTTTTCAGTGGTTGGTTTGTGGCAGCCGTGCGGTTTATGACCGCTGCCTGCAAGTGGGTATCCCTGCCGAATTGCATTTAGCCTGTGGCAGCGACCACGGCCTGAACGGCCTCTCTCCTGCTTTTGCACCCTGCTATGTCAAAAAATGGCTGTCGGAGCGCATTGCGGGTCAGCCTGCAAAAAGTGCTGTTTTTTATGATGCGGCAGCCAGTACGTCGGCAGGTGGACAAATCTGCGCCGCACCCGTTTGTCAGGCACCAAAAGTAACTTGCCCGCCGCCTGTGACGATCGGGCAAAGTACTCACTTCAGCCTCCTCGAAGCCGGGAACGCGGCTCCTGTTGGCATGACTTCTGCGATACGCGCTACAGCCGACGGAAAGGGCAGCCTTGTGGTCGGCACCCGCTCTAATGTCAACACCACCCGGGCAGTAGTGATCCGCACTGACGAGCAACACACGCCCCTTTGGACTGTGGAACTGGGCTATACAGCCTATAACAACCCCGCGCAGGCCACTTACGGGGCCGACATTGTGGATTTGGGCAACGACCAGTACGTTCTGCTGGCCGCGCTCAACACGGCTTTTGTCAACGTGGAGGCCTTCCAAAACCTCGATTACGTCCTTGTGCGTTTCTCCCGGACCACCACCGGGACAGTTGTACACTGGACAAAACGCATAGGCGGCCCTTTCAACGATGTACCCCATCAATTGCTCCGCACCAAGGACGGCGGGCTGCTGGCTTCCGGCTATTCCAATATGGAACAGGCCCTCAATTTGCCAGGTAAAATGCGCACTTTCCTGGTAAAAACTGACCTGTCGGGCAACGTATTATGGAGCAAACGCTATCAGGATGGCAGCGCCTGCAACACAGGACTCTATAGCGTAGCGGGAGGTTTCAACCGACGCGCCGTATTGGAAACAGCCGATGGCGGCCTGGTATTCGCCACCCCCTGCGATGAGCGGATTTATCTGACCAAAACCAATGGAAGTGGTCAGGTGCTGTGGAACCGCTCCTTCAACGCCAGTGGCGGCCTTGCCAACGGCATCAATCTTGGCGGACTTGGCAGCGTAGGGCTGGGAGCCGGGAGCATCGGTACCGTGCTGTCGTTGCGCGAAATGCCCAATGGCGACCTCACCCTGCTTGGCAACAGTGTCCTGATCCTTATTGGTACTCTTTATGCGCCACCTTCCAACCTGCAAGTGGCAAGTGCCACTTTCCCCGTTGGTTGGTTGTGTACCACCAGTACTCAGGGTATTTTTAAAAGCGGAACCGCCTTTTTCCGTCAGAAATCCCATAACGACCCCAACCAGCCCGTCGAAATGGCCTGTCAGGACTTTACGGTACTCCCCAACGGGCGACTGCTCGTGGCAGCAGGTCTCAAAGGCACCCTTCCGGCCCTGCTCGAAGTAGATCCCGTCCAACAAAAATTCATCGGCGGTACCGTGCTTGCAGATGCTTTAGCGGCACATGCCGTCACAGTTACAGACAATCGCGGTCTGAGTGGCTTACGCCTGTTGTACCGCCCGCAGACCACCCAAGCCGACCTGTCTTCTAATTTGCGCAAAATTCTGCGGTACAAAGGCACCGACTGGTCGAAATCCACCACCTGCACTACCCCACTTGACCGCATCTCTTCCTTCGCGTTCAAAGTGGAGATCAATTCCGCGCCGCTCCTCAGCTCCGAAACGCTGCCGCAGGCCATCCTGACGGTAAAATTTTATTCGCTGCAAACCGCAAAAACGACCAACTGTGGAACGGCCTTGTTGGCCCAAACGGACGCAGTGCTTTCTGAAGCGTCCTTTGGCAGCGAGACCAATTCGCCGATAACCAATTCGCCCTTGCGTTTAGCGCCCAACCCGGCACACGGCAGCAGCGTGGTTCATTTGCTCACGGATACACCCGACTGGGTCGGCGCACTGTATGAAGTTCTGGATGCGCAGGGGCGTTTGCATGCGCAGGGACACCTTCGGGATGGACAGCAGGCCCTTGATCTGCGCGGCATGGCCACTGGTTTGTATATGGTGCGGCTGACGCATCCGGACGGACACACGGCAGTGGTTAAAGGAGTTTGGAGTTCAATAAGGTAATTTTCACAGAGTGTTATTTCAGAGAGTTTAGGGGTTTCGGTCATTAGCGGCACCAAGTCTCTACTGGTTGCCCTCTGGATGCATCCTCTGACTTCAAGCACCATATATCCCTCATTTTGCCCGCTTCACAGCCTGATTTTCGCTGCTCCCCCCCTCCAATTTCCCCGGGATTCAGGAGGGGGGGCCAACATGACGAACTCTCAAAAGTATTCGACACTTACTCTAATGCCCGGATGCTATAACAAAACACACCGCATCATCCGGCCACCGGCTGACCAAACATCATCCGGTGGCCGTCTATGGTGCGAATCCCAAACTCCCGTTGTCCCCACGGCCGATCCCCTAAGGGGTAGTGAATTTCCACTCCTTTGGCCAACCACTCTGCGTGTAGGGCATCTATATTGAGTACATCCACGTAAGCACAGTACGAATGGTTGTTTGTTTCAAAAGCCGACACATCGTCGGAACACTCACCAAGTAATACTACGAAGTGGCCGCGCCGCAACTGGTGCCAACCGTCTTGTGTCCAATCTGTCGTACATCCCAGCAAATCGCGGTAATAGGCAGCGGACTTCTCCAGATTTTTTACCGCAAGTACGTACCGGCCGGGTAACAGTGCGGAGACATCAGGCATAGTAATCATATTCTTTCAAAATTTAGAATTTTTCACCTGTTATTGCCTGCTGCTTTTAAAAATTAGTGCTATCTAAGGCGGTTCTGCCTACTCTGTCACCCATTTTTTCAATGCCACTTGGCGACCTGCCACCAACTGAATGGTGTACATGCCCGAAGGCAGGTGTGCGTAGTCGAAAGAGCGCACCACGTGGTCTCCCTGTATCGGAAGCGTCTCCTGTCCGACCACCTGACCCAGCATATTCACAATCAGCAGATGCATTTCCTGATGTACCGGTAAACCCTGGGCTGCTAAGGTGAAATAACCGTGACCCGGATTGGGAAACACCTGCATGTCCCAGGCAGCCGATAAATCTTCAACCCCCGTAATAATAATCTGCAACGACTGCTCAATGGTAGCGCTGCCGCAGTTATTCCCCACCGTAAGCCGCACCGTATAAGTACCGGAAGCGCTGTACGTATGCACCGGATTCACAGCAGTACTGGTAGTGCCGTCTCCAAAATTCCACAGAATGGTCTGATAATGCTGCGAGGCATTGGTAAAAGACACCGTGGCATTGTTTACCCCGGCTGCAAAATTGGCTATCGGCAACGGCTGGATGGTGATTGCATTATTCAATTCGATGGTATCCGCACCCGCAGCATTGGTAACAATCAGGCGTACCGGAAACGCCCCCGGACCGGGGTAAAAAATTACCGGATTTTGCTGGGTACTGATGGTAGGAACACCCCCTGTAAACAACCAGTTCCAGGAAGTGGGGCTGCCTGTGGATTGGTCGGTGAAGGTGATATTGCCCGGCCCGCACTGATTGGTAATATTGCTGCTAAATCCTGCTACCGGAGGCGGGCCAAGCACAGTGACCGGTGCAGAAAAGGTTTGACTGCCGCAGGCATTAATGGCTGTCAAAGTCACGGTGAATACCCCGCCTGTCAAATAGGTATGGACAGGCTGCACACCAGAAACGGTGGTGCCGTCGCCAAAATCCCACAGATAAGCCGTTGCCTCCACAGAGGTATTGATAAACTGCACGGTTTGTCCATTCACGCTGCTCGTAAATCCGGCAGTGGGCAGAGGGTGAACTGTAATAAAGTCGGGCCGCTCAAACGTGCTGTTCCCTGCGGCGGTACCTGCCACTAAAGACACATCATAAGTGCCGGGCGTGTCATACACCACCATTGGATTTTGTTGCGTAGAGGTCGCCGGATTGCCGCCCGGGAAACTCCAGTTCCAGGAAGTGGTATTTGAAGAAGACAAATCTGTAAATTGCACCACCAAAGGCCCGCACCCTGCTACCGTACTGGCCGTGAAACCGGCTGTCGGAGAGGTCACTATGGAAACATTTTGAACAAAAGTCGTAGTGCCACAAGGATTGGTGGCAATCAAAGTTACCGTATAAGTACCGTCTGCTGCATAGGTATGGACAGGATTTTCGGTTACAGCGGTACCGCCGTCGCCAAAGGCCCACGAATAAGTCGCCGCATTGACAGAAGTGTTAAAGAAAGAAGCGGTCAGGCTGTCCACAGAACTGTTAAAGGCCGCCAAAGGAGCTGCGCCCACAGTGGCCACATTGCTTTGAGAAGCAGTGCTAGAACCCACGCCGTTGCCAACAGTCAGCGAAGCAGAATAGAGACCGGCACCGCTATAAGTCACCGTCGGGTTTTGGGCAGTTGAGGTGGAAGGTGTGCCGCCGGGAAACTGCCAGTTGAAGGTAGTACTGTTAGCCGAGGAAGTGCTGGTATATTGCACCGTCAGCGGACTACATCCAACGGTGTTGGAGGCTGTGAAAGCAGCGGTCGGCGGAGTGGCAATCACTACGGTGCCGGTGGTTGTAGTAGTGCCACAGGTATTGGAAGCATTCAGGGTGACGGTGTATGTACCGTCTGCTGCATAGGTATGTGTCGGTGCCGTCTGCGTACTGGTATTGCCGTCGCCGAAATCCCAACTGTACGAAGCAGCATTGGCAGACGTATTGGCAAAGGTGACCGTGCGACTGCTGATCGAAGTGCTAAATGCCGGGGTCGGCGTGGTGTTCACCGTTATGTAATTGGTGCGAATGGCCGTGTCGGCCGCTACGCTGTTGCCCACAATCAAAACGACATTATAAATACCCGCGCTGTTGTAAGTCACCGTCGGGTTTTGCGCTGTTGAGGTGGAAGGTGTGCCGCCGGGGAACTGCCAGTTGAAGGTGGCGCTGTTGGCCGAGGAAGTGCT
>WBZP01000834.1_pt1 | contig 40360 bp, 37 predicted proteins | sample 5204301 | NCBI WGS metagenome assembly WBZP01 (sample SAMN12412401, study PRJNA552823) | activated sludge metagenome | isolation source: activated sludge from nitrification reactor of wastewater treatment plant... | place: USA: Pennsylvania | collected 2017
GGGCGGTGGCGCGGGTGATGAGTTCGCTGAACTGGGCGCGGCGGCGGGTGTCGGGCGCGTCGTCGTCGGTGCTCTCGCCCAACTCCGTCAGGCGGACGAAGATGGCACGGGCGATGGGGCGCTGCTCCGGCGTCAGGCGCTGTTGGAAGATGGTCTCGGCCGTCTTGGCGATGGCCCCGCGCACGCCGCCCGACTCCTTGTAGGCCGACAGAGTCATCGTCCGGCCGCGCCGCCGCCGCCACGTCTCCAGCAGGGCGTGGGACAGCAGCGGCAGCGCGCCCGGCTCGTTGCCGGCGTCGTCGAGCATCAACTCGACCAGCCCCTCTTGCAGCTTCCAGTCGCCCCGCGCCGCCGGCTCGACGATGACCCGGAATAGCTCGTCGCGGCTCATGGCCCCGATGTACTCCTGTTGTTGGGCGATGAGGTCGCGCAGGCCGTCGTGCTCGGCGAAACGGGCGTAGAAGTCGGCCCGCAGGGCGACGACGATGGTGATGGGATGGCCGGCGGCCGGGTCGAGGGCGGCCACGAGATTGTCGAACAGCGCCTGCCGCTCGTTCGCGTCGCGGGCCAGGGCGAAGACTTCCTCGAACTGGTCTATGACCAACAGCAGGCGCGGGCGGGCCTCGGCAGCCAGCAGTTGGCGGGCGGCGGCGGCCAGCGCGCCGGGACCGGCGGCCAGTTGCGCCGATAAGGCCGAGGCCGCGTCGGGCGCGGCGTCGGGGCCGGCCAGAGCGACGGCCAGGGCGTCCAACGGGTGGGCGGTGGGGGTCAGCAGGCGAATGGCCCAGCGCATGGAGTCGGCCGGTGGCAGCCCGCCGTCGGCCAGCGGTTGCCCACGGCGCAGGGCGGGGATGAGACCGGCGCGCACGACCGACGACTTGCCGCTGCCCGACGCGCCGACGACAGCCAGAAAGCGGCTGTCGCGCAGACGGCCGGCCAGCCGCGCCGTCAGCCGTTCGCGGCCCAGGAAGTGCTCGGCGTCGGCTTCATCGAACGACTGTAGCCCCTTGTAGGGCGGGTCGCCGGGCGCGGGCGGTTGCCCCTCCATGTCCTGGGCCGCCGCCGCGCCGACGAACGTTGACTCGATGTTGACGATCGCCCCGCGAAAGTCGCCGGAGAGGTGATAGGTCTTGTCGCCGGTCGCGCCGGCCGCGGGTTGGTCGGGTTCAGTCATGTCGCCTTGTCATAGTATACAAGGAGCGTCAAGGTAGGTGGTCGTTGGTCGTTAGTCGTTGGTCATCAACCAACGACTAACGACCAACGACCACCTACACAATGATTTCGGCAACCGACTCAAACACGCGCGTCGGTTGAAAGGGGAAGCGGCCGATGTCTTCGCGGCGGGTGACGCCGGTCAGGACGAGGTAGGTTGCCATGCCTGCCTCGACGCCGCCCTTGATGTCGGTGGCCATCGTGTCGCCGACCATGATGGTGTCTTCGGAGTGAACGTCGAGGTAGTTGAGCGCGGTGCGCATCATCAGCGGGTTGGGCTTGCCGATGAAGTAGGGGGCCACGCCGCTGGCCTTCTCAATGAAGGCGGCCATCGCGCCACAGGCGGGAACCACGCCGCCGTCGCCGGGGCCGCTGGGGTCGGGGTTGGTGGCCATGAAGTGCGCCCCGGCCGAGACGAGGCGAATGGCCTTGGTCAACTGCTCCAGGTCGAAGCTGCCCTCGCCCAGCACCACGTAGTCGGGGTTGAGGTCAGTGATGACGTAGCCGATGCTGTGGATGGCTGAGGTCAGGCCGCTCTCGCCCAGCACAAAGGCCATGCCCTCGCTCTTCTGGCTCTTCAGGAATTGGGCCGTGGCCATGGCCGAACTGAAGATGCGTTCCGAGGGTACTTGCAACCCCATCGTGCCCAGCCGGTAGGCCAGGTCGGCCGGGGTGTAACGCGGGTTGTTGGTCAGCACAAGAAACTCGGCCTGCCGGTCGAGAAGCTGCTGGATGAAGCTGTCGGCGCCGGGCACAACCGTGCGGCCACGGACGAGGACGCCGTCCATGTCAATCAGGTAGTTCTTGGGAGCTGTCATGGTGTCACTGAGTCCGGCGGCCGTCGGGTTCGGGCAAAGCGGTCGCCGCCAATCAGCGTGAGCTTACCCCCGTCAGGCCGCCTTTGCCACCATTCACTCGATATTGGCGTCGTCGGGGAAGCGATAGTCGCCATGATTGTTGTATCCTCCCTGGCGTTATGGTAAGATAATCGCAACAGAAGAGGGGATGTCGCCTAAAGAGCGGAACCTGGACACGCGGCCGACGCCGGCGAGAAGTGCGCGGAAAGCCGGGCGCGCCGGACAGACCGTGTGAACGGGTTCGACAAATCCAATCCACAGGATAAGAAGCAGGTAGGTGACAAAAATGGACATTATCAATCAACGCCCCGGCCTGGCGGCACTGGTAGCCTTTATCGCGGGGCTGATCATCGGTCTCGTCGTGCTGGGCTGGGGGCTTTTCCCGGTGCAGTATACGGGCAGCGACCCATCGGGTCTCGTTCCGGAATACCAGGCGATCTTCATCCGCAACGCGGCCGAAGTCTACTCGTGGGATAACAATCAAGAGAAGTTGCGTCTGGCCCTGAGTGGCTGGGGCGGCGATGCGCTGGCCTGCGAACTGGCGCAAACCCCGGTGGACGCCGGCGATCAGGCCCGTCTTGTGGCCGCGGCGACCATCGTCAACGGCCAGGGCTGCGCCGGGCTGGCCGCGGCGGGCGTGGCCACCGTGCCTGGCGCGGCGGCGACGGCCGTCACCGGCCAGGGGGCCGCCACCGGCAGTTCCACCCTGTTGCCGCTGCTGCTCGGCGGTCTGCTGCTCTTCTTGCTGCTGCTGGCCGGCCTCTACGTCTGGAACCGGCGGCGGGCAATGCTGGAAGGGGGCGCGGCGGGCGAGACGGAGTACGCTCAACCCGCGCCGGTGGCCAAGTCGGCCTCGCGCCCGGCGACTCGTCCTACCATGCCCGGGACGACGGCCGCCGCTGCGCCGGCCACGGTTGTCCTCAGCCCTGAGCCGGCGGCCGTGCCTATCGCTCGCTTCCGCACCGCCTATACCCGCGGCCACGACACCTACGACGACGCCTTCAGCATCGAGAACGCCAACGGCGACTTCCTGGGCGAGTGCGGCGTCGGCATCTCCGAATCCATCGGCGCCAGCGCGCCCAAGAATGTGACCGCCTTCGAGGTGTGGCTGTTCGACAAGAACGACATCCGCACCATCACCAAGGTGATCATGAGCGACCACGCCTTCTTCGACGATGCCCTGAAGGCCAAGCTGGCCCCCAAGGGTGAGCCGGTGCTGGCCCGCGAGAATGAGACCATCGTGTTAGAGACGGCGACGCTGATCATCAACGCCGAAATCACCGAAATGGACTATGGCGCGATGGCCGAACTGCCCGACGCCAGCTACTTCGAGCGCTTCACCATCGAGCTATCGGCCTGGGCCAAGGAAGGCGAGGGCGCGGCGACGGCCAAGCCGGGCGAGGGCGAAGACTTACTCGGCTACTAGCCAGTGGACAGTAAGTCAGTGGGTCAGTAAGTCAGTGGGTCAGTAAGTCAGTGAGTCAGTAAGACAGTAGACTTACTTCACATTAAGGCTATACCGCCACATATAGTATTATTGACCCCGAAGAAGTGTGCCTTTACCGCCATATATAGCCTCAAGCCTTATTGTGAAGTAAGTCTAGTGGGTCAGTAGGTCAGTCAAGCAATTCTGACCTACTGACCTACTGACCCACTGACCCACTGTCTTACTGACCTACTGCCTCAAGCCCGCATATACGGGTCGTAAAGCTTCTGCCACTCATCCAACGCGTAGCGGTCGGTCATGCCGGCGATGTAGTCGGCGATGACGCGGGCGCGCGAGGCGTTCTCATCCAATTGCAGCCGCGTTTCGCGCGGCAGCATGTCCGGCTCCTTCATGTAGGCCTCGAACAGTTCGGCGAGGAAGCGCTCGGCTTTTGTTTGCATGCGTACCAGCCGGTAGTGGCGATACATGCGCGTGAAGAGGAAGCGTTTCAGCGCCCGCACCTTCTCGCCAAACGCCGGCGAATAGTTGACCACGTTCTGCGGCTGGAGTTGGAGCTTCTCCGGCGAATCAATGCCCGCCGCCGCCAGTGTGGCTGTCGTCTGGCTCATCACGTCGGTGACGGAGCGGCCGATGAGTTCGCGGACGATCTCGTGGCGGTGGAGCGAGGAGAACGCCGTGCCCGCTTGCCAGCCGGCGCTATCGCACAACTCGCGCCAGATGGCCAACTCGTCCAAATCCTCCACTGTGAACAGTCCGGCGCGCAGCCCATCGTCCAGGTCGTGGGCGTCGTAGGCGATCTCGTCGGCCAGGTTGGCGATTTGGGCCTCCAGCGAGGCGCGCTTCTCCGGCTCATAGGCGGCGGCCTCGCTGACGTCGTAGTCGGTCTCGTGCTTCAGCATCCCCTCGCGCGTCTCGTAGGTCAGGTTGAGGCCGGGGAAGTCGGGGTAGCGCCGCTCCAGTTCGGTGACGATGCGATAGCTCTGCGTGTTGTGGTTGAAGCCGCCGTGGTCGGCCATGAGCGCGTTGAGCGAGTGCTCCCCGGCATGGCCAAAGGGGGCGTGGCCCAGGTCGTGGGCCAGGCAGATGGCCTCGGCCAGGTCTTCGTTGCCGCCCAGCCCGCGGGCCAGCGAGCGGCCGAGTTGGGCCACTTCGAGCGTATGGGTCAGCCGGGTGCGGTAGTGGTCGCCCTCGTAGAAGACGAAGACCTGCGTCTTGTACATCAGGCGGCGGAAGGCGGTGGAGTGGATAATGCGGTCGCGGTCGCGGGTGAAGGCGGTGCGCGTGGCCGACTCCGGCTCCGGGAATTGCCGCCCGCGCGAAGCGGCGCTACGCAACCCGTAGGGGGCCAGGCTCATGGATTCGATCTCTTCCAATTGCTGTCGCAAACGTCTCATGGGGAACTACTCCTAAAGAAGAAGTAACCGCAGATTTCGCAGATGACACAGATTCTTCAAAGCGAAATCTGTGAAATCTGTGGTTGCTTATTGCATAAAAACGAGACAGAGCGGACATGGATTGGGGCAGGTAGTTGCCACCGGGCAGCACGGAGTGTAACATAATCTTAATCGTATCGCTATCGTTCGCGAGGAGTGCATGACGACCAAGCGTTCCGGCGTGGTCAATTGGCCCATCCTGATCTTGATCGCCATCGTCGCCGGCCTGGCGGCGGTGGGACTGTTCCTGGGCATCCCTTATCTACAGGGGCGGCCGGAGTTTGCGCGCGGCACGTTTCCGGTGTGGGTCGAGGGCAACCAGATCATTGTCAAGATGGATCCCGATCAGGAAGTAGCACTGAGATTGCTGCCGGGCGAGTCGGAGTTGGGAACCGGGGGACAGATCAACCCTGTGTTGGCAACAGGCACGCCGGCCATCGTGGCTACTCAACTGCCGCCGGCCACGGTTGCCCCAACGGCCGTCATCCCCACCATCCCGCCGCCGACGGCCACAACCCAACCGCTGGCCAGTTGCATCCTCTTCACCAACCACACCGTGCAGGCTGGGCAAACACTCTTCAGCATCTCGCGCCAGTACGTCACGTCCATCGCTCTGATGGCCCGGCACGGCATCTCGTCCACGTCGCTGACGCCGGGGGCGGTGTTGCGCGTGCCCGTCGGCGATCCATCGTGCTGTCGCAACGGCTGGCGGCCCTACGTGGTTGAGTCGGGGGAGTCGTGGTTCGGCATTGCCCAGCAGTGCGGCATCACCCTGGACGCGCTGCTCCAGGGCAACGGGGCCACGGCGAGCACGACGCTCTTCATGACCCAGGTCATCTGCGTGCCATAAGAGTTAAGAGGAACACAGAGAAACGCGGAGAAGCGCAGAGGGACGCAGAGAAAGGGAAATTTTTCTCTGCGTCCCTCTGCGCTCCTCCGCGTTTCTCCGCGTCGCTCTTCTCTTTTTATGCCGTCAGCAACCCCATCACGGCCAGCACGGCCATGACCAGGATGATGATGTTGAGCCACAGCAGCACGGCGATGATGATCCGTTGGGCGTCGGTGAAGTCCCATTTGCCGCGCGGCGCGGTGTACACGACGACTTCGTCCGTCTCTTCAATCATGGTTCATCTCTCCCGGTGGTCTTACTTGACATAGTGTAGCGCGCGCCGGGCGGCCCGTCAACGCCCGCGCAGAGTCACGTCGCCCGCGGCGATGGTGTGCACTTGCCCGGCGGCGTCGCGTACCAGCAGGCAACCCCACTCGTCCACGCCCTCGGCCACACCAAGGAGCGGCGCGGCCGTCCCGGCGGCCGACACCACCACCGCCTGCCCCAACGTCAGCAACCGCGCCGACCACGCCGCGACCGGCGACGGCCCGGCGGCGGCGGCCTCGTAGTGCGCTTCCAGCCGCGCCAGCAACGCCACCAGCAGCGCCCGCCGCGACACCGTCTGCCCGCCGGCGGCCAGCAGACTGGTGGCCGGGGTGGCGAAGTCGGGCAGGGCATCGGCGGGAACGTTGACGTTGAGGCCGATGCCAAGAATGGCCGTCGCCAGCCGGTCGCCGTCGAGCGCGGCGTCGAGCAGCAGCCCGCCCGCCTTGCGCCACTGCCCTTGGTGCTCAATGAGCACGTCGTTGGGCCACTTCAGCCGCGCCGGCAGCTTGGCGACGGCCTCGACCGCCTCGGCCGCGGCCAGCCCGGCCAGCATCGTCAGCCACGCGCCGCGCTCGGCCGGCCAGTCGGTGGGGCGCAGCAGCACCGACAGGAGCAGCGACGTGCCCGGCGGCGCATCCCAACGGCGGTCGAGACGGCCGCGGCCGGCCGACTGGAAGTCGGCGAGCCACACGGCTCCGTGGGGCGCGCCCTCGGCCGCCCAGCGCTTCATCTGGTCGTTGGTCGAGTCGAGTTCGGCGGCGTAGCGATAGGTGCGGCCGAGCCGGCGTGTCGTCAGCGCCGCGGCCACGTTGGCCTCGTTCAGTTCCGGTTCAGAAGTCATGAAGCAATTGTAGCAAGAAAAGAATGGAACACGGATGACGCGGATAGAAGAAGAAACCACAGATTACGCAGATTACACAGATTTGGAAATGAAATCTCTGTAATCTGCGTAATCTGTGGTTTCTCCATTAACCTGTTGTGAAAGGTTTCACAGGCTATAATCTAATCATGCTCGCCAAAGTCCTCAGCGCTGCCATCGTCGGGCTGGAAGCGGAACTCGTGTCCGTCGAAGTGGATATCGTTAACGGTTCGCCCTACTTCGCGCTGGTCGGCCTGCCCGACGCCGCCGTGCGCGAGAGCCGTGACCGGGTCTACGCCGCCGTGAAGAACAGCGGCCTTAACTTCCCCCTCCATCGCATCACCGTCAACCTGGCCCCGGCCGATTTGCGCAAGGAAGGCCCGGCCTATGACCTGCCCATCGCCGTCGGCATGCTGGCGGCCACGTCGCAGGTGTGGCACAACCAGCTCGACGACTCGCTCTTCTTCGGCGAACTGTCGCTCGACGGCTCGGCCCGCCACACCAAGGGCGTGCTGCCGCTGGCGGCGATGGCCCGTGAGAAAGGGCTGAAGCGCGTCTTCGTGCCCGCGCCCGACGCGGCCGAGGCGGCGCTGATGCCCGACATCGAGGTCATCCCGGTGCGCAATCTGGGCGAACTGGTCGGCCATCTGACCGGGCTGGGCGTCATCCCGCCGCTGATCATTGACCTGAGCGACGCCTTCGAGGCCGAAGTGCCCTACACCACCGACTTCGCCGACGTAGCCGGTCAGGAGCACGTCAAGCGGGCGATGGAGATCGCCGCCGCCGGTGGGCACAACGCCCTCATGACCGGCCCGCCGGGCAGCGGCAAGACGCTCATCGCCCGCGCCCTGCCCAGCATCCTGCCGCGCATGGGCATTGATGAGGCGCTGGAGGTGACCAAAATCTACAGCGTGGCCGGCATGTTGCCGGCCGAGACGCCGCTCATCCGCGCCCGCCCCTTCCGCTCCCCCCACCATACCATCAGCTACGCCGGCCTGGTCGGCGGTGGGCAGTGGCCGCGGCCGGGCGAAATCTCGCTGGCCCATCGCGGCGTGCTGTTCCTGGACGAGTTGCCGGAGTTCGGCGAGCGGCTGATCGAAGTCCTGCGCCAACCGTTGGAAGGCATGCCGCGCGAGGTGAGCATCAGCCGGGCCACGGGTAGCGTCACCTACCCGGCCAACTTCATGCTCATCGCCGCGCAGAACCCCTGCCCCTGCGGCTACTACGGCGACCCCACGCGGGCCTGCTCCTGCTCCAACAGCATGATCACCCGCTATCAGAAGCGGGTCAGCGGGCCGCTGATGGATCGCATTGACCTGCACGTGGACGTGCCGCGGGTGGAGTACGAGAAGCTGTCGTCCACCCGCCGCGGCGAGCCGTCGGCCGACGTGCGTGCCCGCGTCGAGGCGGCCCGCGCCCGGCAGGCGGCGCGCTTCGCCGAGACGACGTTCTACAGCAACGCCGACATGGGGCCGGGCGAAGTGCGAACGTTTTGCGAACTGGACGATGTCGGCCGCCGCCTGATGAAGAGCGCCATGGCCCAGATGAACCTGAGCGCGCGCGGCTTCCACCGGGTGCTGAAGGTCGGCCGCACCATCGCCGACCTGGCCAACTGCGACCAGATCGGCGCGACACATTTGGCGGAGGCGTTGCAGTATCGGGCTAGGGGGCAGTAGGGCAGTGTTCAGTGGGTCAGTGGTTCAGTAGGTAAGTGCGGCTGGTGGCGCTGCTTGACGGGTTGATGGATAAGTAACTTCAGAGTATCATACATAGTGCAATATGTATTTAGACAGTTGGCTCGAGGATACCCCATGCAACAGATCGTCGGCGTCACCGAATTGCAGCGCAAATTCAGAAGCTTTTTCGATCAGGTCGTCAACAAGCGGACGCCCATCGTGCTGACGAGAGGTTCCCGGCCGGAAGCGGTGCTGCTGCCCTATGATGAGTACCTGCGCTTCCAGGCGTTGCGCGAAAGCGAAGTGCTGGCCCGTTTCGACCAGGTGTGGACGCGGCTGTCGGAGTTGAATGCTGAGTTCTCCGATGAGGAAGTCGCCGCTGACGTCGAAGCAGCCCGGTCAGAATTGTAAATGCGCGCCGTCATCGACACGGGCGTGCTGGTCAGCGGCCTGATTCGTCGCCAAGGCCCGCCCGCGGCCGTGCTGCACGCATTGGCCGAGGGGCGTTTCACAGCCGTCTACACAACCGAAATGCTGGTTGAATTGGTGGAGGTGTTGGGCCGCCCACGATTTCGTGACAAATATGGGGTTCACATGGACGATGTCGCCGCCCTAATCCAGCTTATCCGGCTACGGGGCGAGCTGGTCATCCCGGCCCGCGCCGTCGTGGCCTGTCGCGACCCCAAGGACGACAAGTTCCTGACCGCGGCCGTCGTCGGGGCGGCAGAATGCATCATCTCCGGCGACGCCGATCTGCTGGTGCTCTCGCCGTTTGAGGGCGTCGCCGTCTTACGGCCGGCTGAGTTTGTGGCGCGGGTATAATGGCGGGTTGGTGGCGCTATTGGATGGGTTGGTAGAGTAAAATAGTTTCGTCGAGCCACGTGTCACCCAGGAGTGCAAGTGAGTAGTTCAACATTCGATACGACCAAGACACCCCTTCAAGACCTGTTAAAAGATATTCATTCGGGCAAGATGCAGTTGCCTGATTTTCAGCGCGGCTGGGTTTGGGATGATGACAGGATTCGCAGCCTGCTGGCCAGTATCGCCGTGTCATTCCCCATTGGCGCGGTCATGTTGCTGGAGACGGGCGGAAACGGCGTGCGCTTCAAGCCGCGTGTGGTGCAAGGGGTCAGTCACACGACGTACATCGAGCCGACGATCCTTATTCTGGACGGTCAGCAGCGGTTCACCTCCCTCTACCAGGCGCTGATGATGCCAACGGCTGTGGAAACCATTACCCTACAAAAGAAAAGGATCAGCCGCTACTACTACTTCAATATGCAGGAAATGGTCAACGGTGAAGTTGACGAGGAAGCCGCCATTCTAAGCATCCCGGCCGACCGGCAGTTGCGCAGCGATTTCGGCCGCAAGATCGATATCGATGTCAGCACGCCCCAGATGGAGTATCAGAACCATCTCTTTCCGGTGAACCGTGTATTCGACTCCGCCGACTGGCGGACTGGCTATCAGGAACACTGGGGTTATGCCCCGGACAAGATGAGGCTCTATAATGCGTTCGAGCAGCAAGTCATCAAACGGTTCGAGCAGTACCAAATACCAATCATCAAGCTGTTCAACTCAACGCCCAAGGAAGCTGTGTGTCTGGTATTTGAAAAGGTCAATACGGGTGGTGTCGCCCTGAACGTGTTTGAACTGCTGACCGCCACCTTTGCCGCCGACAATTTTCAGTTACGCGATGACTGGCAGGAGCGCGAACGGCGACTCAAGGAAAAGTATAAGGCTCTGACCTCCATCCAGAGCGACGATTTTCTCCAGGCAATTACCTTGCTGGTGACCGGGGCACGCCAGCAGGCGGCTATGGAGCAGGGGGTGACGGCCGACAAAATCCCCGGCATCAGTTGCAAGCGGCGCGATATCCTACAACTCACCGTCGGCGAGTATAAGCAGTGGGCCGGCGCCGTTGAGAAAGGCTTTGGCGAGGCGGCGCGCTTTCTGCACAGCCAGAACATCTTTCGGGCGGCCGATCTGCCCTACCGCACCCAGCTTGTCCCCTTGGCGGCTGCTTTGACCGCTCTGGGCAACGAGGTCAAGACCGTCGGCGCCCAGAAGCGCATCGCCCGCTGGTACTGGTGTGGCGTGTTGGGCGAACTCTATGGCGGAGCGGTCGAGAGCCGCTTCGCCCGTGACCTGCCGGACCTGGTTGCTTTCGTACGCGCCGGCGACCAGGAGCCGAAGACGATCCAGGACGCCAATTTCGACGCCAATCGTCTCCTGTCGCTGCGCACCCGCAACAGCGCGGCCTATAAGGGCGTCCATGCTCTGCTCATGCGCTCCGAATGTCGCGACTTCCGCAACGGCGATCCCATCACCATGCAGACCTTTTTCGACGACAGTGTAGATATTCACCACATCTTCCCCGAAGCGTGGTGCCAGAAGGCAGGTATTTCTGCCGGCCTTTATAACAGCATCATCAACAAGACCGCCCTGTCGGCGCGGACCAATCGCATGATTGGCGGCCAGGCCCCGTCCAGCTATCTGGCCCGCATTGCGACTGATGCCGGGCTAGGTCGCACCGAACTGGCGAATATCCTGAGAACGCACGGTATTGACCCCGAGATGCTCTATGGCGACGATTTCGACGCCTTCTTCGGCCGCCGCGGCCTGGCGCTGGTGGGGCTGATCGAGGCGGCAATGGGCAAGCCGGTGGCCCAGGAGGGGGCCGGCTTTCTGGCCACGGCCAAGCGGGATGAGTACATTGACGATGCGCCGCAGTGGAGTGATGAAGATTAGATCCAACTACTACCACGTCCCCTTTACCGCCGTCGTCCGCCTCAACACCGACCGCGTCGCCGCCCCGGCCGCGGCCGGTATCGAGCGTGCGGCTGAGAACGTTGTGGCCATTGGCGCAGACTTTGCTAGGGTTCCTTTGCTCACCGGCTTTATGGGCTTCGCTATGATTCAACCACCTGCTAACTCCATCCACCCACCCACCCTCCCCGCCTGGCGCGCCTGGCTGGTCGCCAACCACACCCGCCCCGAAGGCATCTGGCTCATCACCTACCGCACCACCACCGGCAAGGCGACCTTCACCTATGAGCAGGCGGTCGAGGAGGCGCTGTGCTTCGGCTGGATTGACGGCCACACCAAAACGTTGGACGAGGAGCGGGGCATGCAGTGGTACGCGCCACGGCGGCGCGGCTCGGTCTGGGCCAAGTCCAACAAGGCGCGCGTCGAACGGCTCATCGCCGACGGCCGCATGACCGCCGCCGGCCAGGCCAAGATTGACGCCGCCAAGGCCGATGGCTCGTGGTCGCTGCTGGATAGTGTGGATAAGCTGGAAGTGCCGGCCGATCTGGCGGCCGCGTTCGACGCCTACCCCGATGCCCGCGCCCACTTCGACGCCTTTCCGCCGTCGGCCCGGCATGCCAGTCTAGGCTGGATCGCCACCGCCAAGCGGCCGGAGACGCGCGCCAAGCGCGTGGCCGAGACGGCGCGGCTGGCGCAGGCCAACGTGCGCATGAATCAGCGATAGGTTGTCAGGCTGCCTGCCAGTCTAGCGCCGCTTACCCCTATGGATACATCGCCTCGATCTCGGCGGCATACTTCTCGGCCACGGCCCGCCGCCTGACCTTCAGCGACGGCGTCAACTCGCCCGTTTCCTGGGCAAAGGGGGCGGGCAGCAGCGTGAACGCCTTGACCTGTTCATAGGGGGCCAACTCCTGGGACAGCTCATCCACCCGCGCCTGATACAGGGCACGCACGGCCGGGTTGCTCACCAACTCCTGCCGCGTCCGGTAGGCGATGCCGTGCGTCTGGGCATACGCCTCCAGCGCCTCGTAGTTGGGCACGATCAGGGCACTGATGTACTTGCGCCGGTCGCCGATGGTGATGAACTGTTCGATCAGGTGGTCCTGGGCATAGACCGTCTCGATCTTCTGTGGGGCAATATTCTTGCCGCCGGAGGTGATGATCAGATCCTTGATGCGGTCGGTGATGCGCAGAAAGCCGTCGGCGTCGAATTCGCCCACGTCGCCGGTGTGGAACCAACCATCGCGGAATGCCTCGGCCGTCGCCTCCGGCTTGCGGTAATAGCCCTGCGTCAGACTGGGGCTTCTGACCAATATCTCTCCGTTGGGGGCGATCTTCACTTCGCAGTCAACAATCGGCTGGCCCACCGTGCCGAACCGGAACGCCCTGGGCCGGTTGCAGGTCACCATCGGCGAGGTTTCCGTCAGGCCGTACCCCTCGCATACCAGCAGCCCGGCGGCGAAGAAGAACTCCTCGATGGCCTGGGCCAGGGGTGCGCCGCCGGCCGAGAAGAAGTTCTTGGGGCCGCCGACCACCGCTCGCACCTTGTGCAGCACCAGCCGGTCGGCCACTTTGTGTTGCAGACTGAGCAGCGCCCCGGCCGAACCGCGCGCCTTCAGCGCGTACTGGTAGCGGCTGCCCACGCCGATTGACCAGTGAAACAGCCGCTTCTTGAGTGCCGCCCCCTCGCTCAGGCCGTACATGGCGGCGGCGTAGATCTTCTCGTAGAGCCGCGGCACGCTGACCATCACCGTCGGCCGTACTTCGCCCATCGTGGCGATGATCTCTTTGGGGTTGGCCAGATAGAAGTTCTCCGCGCCGCACTGGAAGACGAAGAACGACCAGGCCCGTTCATAGACGTGGCTCAGCGGCAACACGCACAGCGAACGGTCGTCGGGGCCGACGTGGAACTCCGCTTCCAACGTCTTGAACTGGTGGAAGATGTTGGCGTGGGTCAGCATCACCCCCTTCGGTTCGCCCGTCGTGCCGCTGGTGTAGATGATGGTCGCCAGATCGCTCGACTCGGCCGCCGCCAGCCGCGCCTCGATTTCGGCATCGGCCGCGGCCGTGCCCAACGCCAGGAATTGGGCAAAGTGATAGGACGCCTGACCGTCAATCGCCGTGTCGTCATCCAGGGTGATGATGTGGCGCAGCGTGGTCGGCCCGGCGGCAATGGCCCGTATCTTGTCGTAGTTGGCCTGGCTGCCGGTGAAGATGACCGCCATCTCCGTCTCGTCAACGATGTAGGCTGCCTGCGGCCGGGTGTTGGTGGCGTAGATGGGCACGGTGACGCCGCCGACGGTCAGCACGGCGAAATCAACCAGCGACCATTCGGGGCGATTCTCGGCGAAGATGCCGACGCGGTCGCCGGGCTGCACGTCCAGCGCCAGCAAAGCGCGGGCGATGCGGCGGATGCTGTCGCCCATTTCGCGGTAGGTAATGGCCTGCCATTGGCCGTCGCGCCGGACACGCATGGCAACTTCGCCGGCAAAGGTCTGCGCGCTCTGAAAGGCCATCGCGGCCAGGTGTTGTTTGTTCACGGATTGCTCCCCACAAGCGGTTTCTCCTCCACTATGGCGCAAGACAGGCAAAATAGCTAGTGACAAACGTCATGATCCTGGGCGACGTGGCGCGGCAATCACGGCCAAATGTATGAGGTGGATTCGTTGGCGGCCGGCTCTGACCTGGAATTGCCCGGCGCGCCGATTGACACCACCCTTACCCTCCTTTACCATATACTCCATCACAGCCACCGACGCCCACACTGACGCCCGCCGGAGGAGCAATATGGAAATTGCCGCAGGTGTCTATGACGTCGCTCCCCCCAAAAGGGGCTATCTGAAAGCAGGGTTCAGCAAAGCGGTCATCGTTGACGACGGCGACGGGTTGATCGTGGTTGACACGCTGTATGACGCCGATGCAGGCGATATCCTTGACGAAGTGAAGCGGATTGGCAGGACGCCGGCCGACATCAAGCATATCGTGCTCACCCACGCCCACCGCGGCCATCTGGGCGGCCTGGCCACATTGAAGCGATTGAGCGGCGCGCCGGTCTACGCCCACCCCTGGGAAGCGGACATTATTTCCGGCGATCGCGGCCGCCAGGAACCCAGTTTCTTCGTTCTGACCCCCATCCAGACCTATCCGATCATCTTCTTCGGCCGGCTGACGGCGGCCTTCACCAAGCATGAACCGCTCCCGGTGGATCACCTGATTGGCGACGGTGACAAAATCGGCCCCTTGCAAGTCATCCACACCCCCGGACACACGCCCGGACACCTGGTTCTCTACTGGCCGGAACGGCGCGTCCTCATCACCGGCGACGCTTTCGTCACCTGGCCGATGCTCTGCTATGGCTGGCCCAATTCGATGCTGAACCACAAACAATCGTGGGAGTCGCTGCTTAAAATGGCCGAGTTGGATGCCGAAGTCCTCTCGCCGGGGCACGGCGATTCCATCAGGCAAAATGGCGCGGCCGTCTTGCGCAAGCTGGTAGCCAGGGGAAAGATCTAGCCTCTGGTCATCTGTGAGATCTGGGTATCATTCCAAGAGGAAAATATGGCGCGCATCAAGGAGTACTGGCTGCAACTGGAGAACCACCTCTGGGAGGCCGCGCCGTGGGGGGCCAACCGGCTCACCGGGCGGCCGCTGACCCCACGCCCCGACGGCCTCTATCGCCCCACCAGCCGCGAAGTGCTGGTCATCCGCCGCACCACTCCCGACTGGGCCGCGCCCGACGACCGCCCGCTCAACCCGTGGGACCTGACTGAGCCTGAACCGGCAAGCACCCACGGCACCATCCCCGGCGCTACACTCGTGGCCAAGGTGGCCGACGAAATCATTGTCCACTTCCGCAACATGGATATGCGGACGGGCGTGGCCGACCTGAGCCACGTCCACAGCCTGCACCCCCACGGCGCGCAATCGGCCGCCGGCCACAACGGTGCCTTCCCCCTGGCCACGCCCGACGCGGCCCAGGGTGGCCGGCGCGGCGACCGCGTCGCGCCGGGCGACTCCTTCACCTACCGCTGGAGCTGTCCCCACCGCGCCGCGGCCGGGGCCTGGCTCTACCACGACGGCGGGCCGGACGGCTTCAACAACACGGCCGGCGGCGCGTTCGGCGTGCTCATCATCCAGGCCCCCGGCGAGCAGGAGCCGGACGCCCCGCCCCGCCCAGTGCGCCAAAGCGCCGACACCTTTGCCCGCTTCGCCGCCGTGCCGCCGCCGCCCAAGCGGGCCGAGCACATTCTGGCCTTCCACGAGTTGCCCGGCGTCGGCCTGTGCCTCAACGGCCGGGCGGGGCTGGGCAACACACCGGCCCTCGTCGTCGGCCACGAGACGCGCCTGGTCGTCCGCTGTCTCAACGCTACCGCCGCGCCGCTGACCGTCACCATTGCCGGTCATCGCTGGGAGCAGGGCCACGCCTACAGCGACGTGGAACTACTGCCGCCCGGCGGCGCGGCCACGCTGGCCATTCTGGCCGGCTCGGCCGAGGGCGGCGGCGGCCCGGGCGAGTGGCTGGTCAGCGGCCGGGCGGGCAACCTGTCGGTCAGCGGCTCGCTGGTCGCCACCGCCGGCGGCCCGGTCGAACTATTTAGCGCATGAAGAAGCTCACGCAAAGGACGCCAAGGGAGCAAAGAACGCAAAGAAGAGTTCTTTTTGCGCTCTTTGCTTCCTTGGCGTCCTTTGCGTGAACTCTTTCACCCAGGGAGGACAGACCCATGACCCCATTCGTTCCCATCCCCCGTGGCCTGCGCCCGTGGGCCGCGGCCGGCGTGCTGCTGGCGGCCACGTTCGCCGTGTGGATGTTCTTCTTCCCGCGCTTCATCCCCACCCACTTCGCCTGGGTCGCCGAGCCGCGGCTGGCCCAGGTGTTCATCGGCGCGGGCTATGTCTTCCGCACCTTCTTCTTCCTGCAATTCATCCTGGCCCGCAACTGGCTCCACGTGCGCTGGACGCTATGGGGCAACCTGGCCTTCACCGGCACGCTGCTGCTGGCCACGCTATGGCACGCCGACGAGATGAACTGGCGCTTCCTGGTGGCCCACCTGTGGATCGTCTTCTACACCTTCGAACCGATCACCATGATCTTCGCCGCCCCCTGGAGCGACGAAGCCCGCCACGCCCACCTGTCCAGCGGCGGCCCCATCCTGCCCTGGTTCCGGCGCTTCATCATCCTCTTCGTCGGCGTGATGTTCCTGATGGGCGCGCTGCTGATCATCAACCCGGAGTGGCTCGACCTGCGCTGGGCCTGGGACTTGAACGGCTTCGACGCGCGCATCATCGCCGCCTGGTTCATGGGCTGGGCGGTGTGGGCCGGGACAATCGCCTTTGCTCACGACTGGGACGAGGTGCGGCTGGCCGGGGGGCTGGCCGTGCTGTGGGGCGCGTGCGTCTGCCTGACGCTGCTGGTCTTTCGCGCCGAGTTCGACTTCGGTCGCGCGCCGACGATGGGCTATGCCGGGATGGCGGTGGTGTTTACAGTGGGGTTCGCGTTCTTCTTCTGGCGGCAGGAGGCGCGGCGGCGCGGGAGCAAGACCTGACAGGTGGGTGACCGGCGGCCGGTCGCCCACCTGTCAGGTCTAATCATTCGCCGCAAACCTCTCCGGCGCGGGCGGGCACTCTTCGGTGTGCAAGTAAGCCAGGCACTCCTCCGGCCGCCACCAGCGCGTTAAGCGCTCGTGGGCTAAGGCGACTGTGTCTTCTAGCGGGAGCGAGTAGACGCGCACTACGCCTTCGTCGGGGCTGCTGGCGTAAAGCCGGCGACCATCACGCGTCAGATCAAGATACACACTGCCATTGGCCAGCGTCAGCAGCTCAGTCCCGGTCGCCACATCCCAGACACGCAAAGCATCATCGCCACCGGTTATCAGACGTTCCCCGTTGGGCGTGAAGACGGTTGATGTAATGATTCCTGCCGCTCCACCCCGCGGACGAGAGTACCGTTCAGCGCCAGTCGCCATGTCAAATAGGAACGTGCTGGCGCCAATGGAGACAAGCAGACTGCTGTCCGGACTAAAGGTCAGCCCTGAGGGGGCGACAGGGTGAACGACAAACGTATTGATCTCCTCACCACTCATTGCGTCCCATACCTTAATCGAGGCTCCAACATTACCGCTGGAGGTAGCGATGAATCGGCCATTTGGACTATAAGCGATGCTGTGGATCCGATCGGTGTGACCGGATAGAACGAGTAATTCTTCGCCGGATGTTCCATCCCACACTTTGGCGACCCCGTCAACCCCGGCTGTGGCCAGGCGCGTGCCGTCGGGACTGTAGGCTACGGCCAGTACACCACTGACAAACGGGGTTCGAGCGTCATCGTGACCTGTCCAGGACAGCAACACCTCACCCGAGGTGACATCCCAGATGCGATTCACGTTGTCGGCGCCGACCGTAGCCAATCGCGTTCCATCGGGGTGGAAGTCCACGCTGTAGACGCCAGTATCCGGTTCGCCGGGCAACGTCAGCAACAGTTCCCCCGTGGTGGCATCTCGAATGACGGCCGGCCCAGTACGATTCCCCATAGCCAGTAGCCTGTTGTCCGGGCTTAGTTCGAGATCGGAAACAGCCGGGTCGGCGGGAAGGGTGAACAGTTCGCCGTCCTCCTGGGGAAGCGCCTGCCAGATTCGCGCCGTTCCATCCATGCCAGACGTCGCCAGCGTTTGGCCGTCGGGACTGAAGTCGATCGCCGAAGCTGTGTGTCCAGCGAGTACATAACGCAGTTCGCCGGTCGTTGTATCCCACACCGCCACCTTGCCGCTCGAATCCGACGCCGCTAGCAGGCGATCATCATCGCTATAACCCAGTTCAAGGACCCCTTGCTCCAAATATCTCACAATCAACTGCGGCCGGCTGGTATCGGCCAGATCCCAGATCTCAACCGAGCCGTCCTCGAAACCCAAAGCCAGGTGGCTTCCATCCCGGTTGAAAACGACTTCATTCAAGAATTCAGCGCCGTTCGACGAATCGAAGGTAGCGACCAAGCGGCCTTCGCCCGCGTCGAGAGACGCCGGCAAATCCCAAACAGATATGGCTCCGTCGCTATTGCCTGTCACTAGACGCAACCCATCCGGACTGAACCCATTGCCAACCGTTCCACCTGAGAAAGTCTGGAGTTTGCGCCCCGTCTCTATCTCCCACAGATCCGTGGAGCCATCTACGTTGTCGACAACCACCATCGACCCGTCTGGACTGGGTATGTAAGGGGACAGGGGGAACCTGGTGATAGGCAGGGTCTGGCTGGCCGACACCTTACCAGAGGAGGTATCCCAATTGGCAAAGTACAGATGTTCACTATCTTCCTCGTACGTGCGCCAGATTTCCAGCTTGGTTCCCGTGTCGTCAAACGTAAGGAACACATACTGTCGTGGGCCTGCCGGAGGCAGCGACATGAGCGGCCGTCCTGTTTGTCCATCCCATATCGTTACCATGCCGTCAACGCCGGCGGTAGCTACCTTGGAGCCATCGGGACTGTAAGCCACGTCGATGAGTTCATCTCTGTGCCCGGTCAAGGTCATCAATGTACGCGATGTTTGCAACGACCGGTGCAGTCCCTCTTCCGCCTCTTTGGTGTAGGCCGTCTCTAACGCCCGCAAAGCCAGCAGAATACTTAATTCGGGGTCAGTTTCCAGCGTGGTTAAGGATGCCAGGTACAGCTCACGGGAAGTTGCCAGATTAGTCTGTTCGATGGCAACTCCTCGTTCCCGGACGGCAAACGCTTCGGCCGTGGCCCGGAAGTTAACTTCGGACGCCGCCGTGGCCTCGGCCGCCAGCGCCGCTTCTTCCCCCGCCTCGGCGCGAATCCGTTCCGCTTCGGCCGTGGCGCGTTCATCGAGCGCCTGCGCCTCAGCCGTCTGGGCCACAGCCGCGTTCGCCTGGGCCAGCGCCGCGCTCTCGGTCGCCTGCCGGCCGAATAGCAGCGCGACGACGGCCAGCACCAGCGCTAGCCCCATCGCCCCGGCCAGCAGCGCCGCCCGCTGTCGCAGCCGCCCGGCGTTGGTCGCTTGTTCGTCGGCCCGTTGCCGCTCCGTCTCGGCCAGCTTTTGCGCCGTGGCGAGTTCCGTTTGTCGTCGCGTTTCCTCGGCCGCCCGGCGCGCCTCCCGCGCGGCCAGACTGGCATCCAGCAAGCGGCGCTCGCCCTCGGTCAGGGCCACGGCCGCCCCGGCCAGTGGGGCCAGTTGATCCAGCCGCGCCCCGCGCAGCAGGAAGCCGCCGGCGCGACCGGCCGCCTCCCACTCGGTCGCCGCCGCCGTCAGCAGCCGGCTCAGCCGCAGCGCGGCGCGGTCGTCGTCCAGCCAACCGCGCAGCCGCGGCCAGGCCCGCAGCAGCGCCTCGTGGGCGATCTCCACCGTCGGCCCGCGCGTGGCCGGGTCGCGGTCGAAGGCGAGGAGGCGGGCGCGGCCGAAGGAGTCGAGAAGACCGCTGACGGCCGACCGCCGACCGCCGCCAGAGGCTTCATCCACGGTCGGCGGTCGGCGGTCGGCGGTCGGCGGTCGTCCCACCACGTCCAGCGCATCCAGTTCCGACCGCAACACACGGCGGCGAGTGTCCTCCACCCCCTCGCCCAGCGTGACGAGGCGGGAGAAGAGGGCGCGGGCGGCGGTTTGGCCGGCGTCGTCCAGCGCGTCGTAGACGGCGTCGGCCCGCTGGGCCAGCGCGCCGCCGATGCCGCCCAGTTGGCGGTAGGCGTCGAGCGTCAGGCGGCCGTCGGCGCGCCCCTCGAACAGTTCGCTGAGCGTGTATTGCAGCAGCGGCAGCGCGCCGGGCTGCTCGTTGACGTCGGCCACCAGCGCGGCCACCAGTTCCGGCCGGACACCGACGCCAACCTGCGCCGCCGGCCGCTCGATGACCCGGACAAGCTCGTCCGCGACCAGCGGCAGGACTATCTCCGTCCGCGCCTGCATCAGTTCGCCGAAAGCGGGGTAGAGCAGTGGCCGGTCGTAGAAGTCGGCCCGCAGGGTGACGACGACGCGCAACGGGCTGCGCGGGTCGGTCACGGCCGCCACGAGGCTCGCCAGAAAGCGCCCCGTCACGTCGCGGTCGCTCACCAGGGTGAACAACTCCTCGAACTGGTCAATGATGAGCAGCAGTTCGCTCGCGCCGTCGGGCGGCAGCGTCCGCCGCACGGCGCGCAGCAGGCCGCGCTCGCCATCCTGCAACTGCTCCAGCAGCGACGCCGGCGGGTTGACGGCGACGCGCAGCAGGGCCGTCTCAAGCTCCTCGAAGGGATGCGCGCCGGGGACCATGTCGAGCACGAACCACTTGTCCGCGCCCGGCAAGGCCCCACGGCGCAGCGCTGGAACCAAACCTGCCTTCACCAGTGATGACTTACCGCTGCCGCTGGGGCCGACGACGGCCAGGAAACGATGGTATGACTCCACCTCCGCCAGTCGGCCTACGAGTTGTTGTGTCAGCGCCTCGCGGCCGTAAAAGAGCGCCGCGTCCGCCTCGTCGAAAGCCAGCAATCCTTTATAGGGGTTGTCCACGCTCAGGAGTGGCTCGGCCGGCGCGGGCGCGACGGCTTCGCCTACGGCCGGCCCGGCGGCGACGGCGGCGCGAAAGGCCGCGGCAAAAGCCGCTACGTCCGGGTAGCGCTCCGCCGGCCGCTTGGCCAGGGCGCGCCCCAGCACGTCGTCGAGCGCCGGTGGCAGGTGCGGTCGCCGCTCGCGAAGCGACGGCAACGGTTGGCGCACGTGCTGCTCTAGCAGTTCCAATAGCGAGCCGGCGGCGAAGGGCGGCCGCCCGCTGAGCGCCTCGTAGACCACCAGCCCCAGGCCGTACTGGTCGCTCTGCGGCGTCACCGGTTCACCCAGCGCCTGCTCCGGCGAGACGTACTCCGGCGTTCCGGCGAACAACTCATGGCTCGCCGCGCCGTCTTCCGGCCGCAGCAGTTTGGCAACACCAAAGTCGGTCAGGTAGGCGTTGCCGTCCTCGTCGAGCAGGATGTTGGCCGGCTTCACGTCGCGGTGGACGACACCGTGGCGGTGGGCCGACGACAGAGCCGCGGCCATCTGATCCAGCAGCGACGCCACGCGCCCCGCCTCCCAAGGTGCACCGTCCAGCGCCGCCTTCAGGTTGCCGCCGCGCAGGTAGCGCATGACCAGATAGGCCGCGCCCGGCTCGCGCCAGTAGTCATAGAGGGGCACGATCTGCGGGTGCTCCAGCCGGGCAATGGTCTGGGCCTCGGCCTCGAAGCGGCGGATGAAGGCCACGTCGTCGGCGTAGCGGGCGGGGATGACCTTGACGGCCACGGCGCGGCCGATGGCCGGCTGTGAGGCGCGAAAGACGACGCCGAACGTGCCGCGGCCCAACTCTTCGTGGATGTCATAGCCGCGGATGTGGTCGGGCCGGCCGGCGGCGGGCAACAGTTGCCCGCCCTGTACGGCGCTTATCAGGGCCAGCGTCTCCGACCCCGGCGTGACGCCCAACTCCACGTTCAGCAGGCGGCGGTAGTCGTCGAAGTGGGCCAGGGCCGCGCTGCGCCGGCCGCCGCGGGCCAGCAGTTCGATCAGTTGCCGGTTGCCGGCCTCGTGCAACGGGTCGATAGCCAGTTGCCGCCGGGCGTAGGCCTCGGCCGCGGCGAAATCTTCATCGGTCAGGTGGATGGCCGTCAGCCGCTCCAGGGCCAGCAGGACGCCGCGCCGGTACGCCTCGCGCCGGGCGGCGGCCCACTCCTCGAACGGGTTGCTGTCGGGCAGATAGAAGTCGGCCAGGAAGTCGCCGCGATAGAGGGCAATGGCCTCCTCCAGTTCGCCCAGCCCCGGCCGGATACGGTCGCTGAGGGCGGCGAAGCGGCGGGCGTCGACGGCGACGGCCGCGGCGGGGTTGAGTTGCAGCGTGTCGCTGTCGGCCAGGACGAGCGGCACGGCCGCCTCACCACTGACGGCCGCAACTTCCGGGATGGCCCGCCGCAAAAGGTAGAGATTCTGGCGCAAGTTCTGCTGGGCCGAGGCCTGCGGCAGGCCGGGCTAGAAGAGCGTCGTCAACAACTCGCGCCGATGGCGCTCCGGCTCGGAGGCCAGATAGATGAACAGCGCCTGGGCCAGCCGCGTGCGGAAGCCGGGCAGCGGTTGCCCGTCCAGCGCGGCGGCGTATGACCCGAGTATGGAAAGCGACAGACCCGGCACGGCAACCTCCTGTCCAGGAGGCATCCCCCGCAAGCATTTCCCGGATGTCAACGACCTCAACACATTCTAACACACAACCATGAGCGCATTCTAGCCCTCTTTCCCGGCCGTCGTGGATTTGTTGACGCCTTGTTGACGCCCGGCGATGGCCCGGCGACGCCGGCCTGACTTCGTGTTCATGTCCGAACGCGACACTGCCCGCAGTGAATCCCACACGCGGTCAGTGAGGCGGACATGAAGCGGTCACTCGCAACGATTATTCTCTTCGGACTTCTGGCTTTGGCGGCGCTGCAAATGGTGGCTTGCGCCCCGGCCTCAACGGTCTATGCCGGCGAACAGCCGGTGATTGCCGCGGCTCCGGTTACCGCGGATGCTCAGGCTACCCCGTCGTGCGCCAACCCGACGCCGGACGTGGCTGCGGCTTGCGATGAGACGGCGCGGCGCATCCGGGCCTCGACCGTGCGGCTGGAGTTCCACGGGCCGGCCGGCGGCATCGGGCACGCGACAGTCGTCGGTGGGCGCTATCTGATCACCCACAACCATTACCCGGTTACGGCCGCGGCGCTCAACAATGGCGGCGACGGGGCAGTCACGGCCGTTTCCGTCCTCAAAGCCAACGGCGACATCATTCTTCTGAAGGCTCCGCTGTCGTACTTCAAAGTTGTACGCGAAGAACCGGAGATGTTGTTGCTCGACTTCCAGGCGTATAGCGGCGTCGGCTTCTTCGATTCGCTGGGCGTGCCGTCAGTTGAGTGGCGTGACGGGACGACGTTGCTGCCCGCGCCCGGTAGCGAAGTGGCGCAAGTCAATTGGAATGGTTCGACGGCGCATGTGGATTGGGTGCGCGTGACGGCCTCTTATCAGACCGGCGCAGTCTCGTACCTCGAACTCGATAACTTCGTGGAGCAAGGCGCGTCGGGCGGCGGCGTCTTCTACAACGGCGTCCACATCGGCAATAACTGGTCGCGGCTAACGGATCGCCTGGAAACGGGCGCGGTCGTCCGGCAGTACAGCGTCGCGGCGCTGAATCCCGCCAATGCGTTGGCAATCGCCGGTCAATGAGCGCTTGTTGACGATCTTGTGACGGCGGGCCAGATAATGAGGGTTACAAGATGCGAGTGTCTCCTCCATCTTCATGAAAGCGGCGACTGTGCGTTCCAGCAGAGGCACAGTCGCCGTTTTCGCTTGTGGTATAATGCGGCCATGCGCTCGCCCTTCCCCGGCATGGATCCCTATCTGGAGCATCCGTCCCTGTGGCCGGATGTGCACAACAGCCTCATTGTCGCCATCGCCCACAACTTGGCAGCGCGCATTGCTCCGCGCTACTACACGCGCCTTCGAGAACGCACCTACGAAATGGAGTCCGTCATATCCAGTCTCGCAATCAATGAGTTTGCGCCAGTTTTAGAGGTCGCCTATCGCCCTGGTGCAAGACACAGCAACACCCTAATCGACACGGTTGATGAGAGTTACCTTGAAATACACGAGACGGCCACAAAAACGATTGTGAGCGTGTTGGAACTACGCTCGCCCATGAACAAGCTTCACCCTTTAGGCAGGCGGGTGTATGCGAGCCAACACCGGCAGGTTTCAGGCAGCCGCACCAACCTGGTCGAGATAGACCTCTTGCGCGCCGGGCAGCCGATGCCGACACAGGGCCGGCGCGTCGAGAGCGACTACCGCATCCTCGTCAGCCGGGCCACCACCCGGCCGCGCGCCCACCTCTACCCGTTCAACCTACGCGACCCCATCCCCACCTTCCCCCTGCCCCTACTGCCCGGCGACGACGAGCCGCCGGTCGAACTGGGGGCCATCTTCCACGCCCTCTATGAGCGCGCCCGCTACGACCTGAGCCTCGACTATAGCCAGCCACCCGTCCCGCCCGTGCGCGACGAGGACGCAACCTGGGCCTGGGAGCGGGTCGAAAGACAAGAGTAGAGTAACCACAGATTACGCAGATTACACAGATTCATGCTCTAAATCTGTGTAATCTGCGTAATCTGTGGTTTCATTCTTCCTCATGAAAACCGAAAAAGAGAAGATGCTGGCCGGCGAGCTGTACGTTGCCGCCGACCCCGAACTGACCGCCGAGCGCACCCGCGCCCGGCAATTGACCCTACGCCTCAACACCGCCGACCCGGCCGACGAGGCCGCCTATCGCGCCATCGCCGCCGAACTGCTGCCCAACGCCGACCCGACCGTCTACTTCCAGCCGCCGTTCTACTGCGACTACGGCTACAACATCTACGCCGGGCCAGGGGTTTTCATGAACTTCAACTGCGTCGTGCTCGACGTATGCCCGGTGCGCATCGGCGCGGGGACGATGCTCGGCCCGGCGGTGCAGATCTACACCGCCACCCACCCCACCGACGCCGCCGAGCGGGCCAAAGGGCCGGAGTACGCCAAGCCGATCACAATCGGCCGCGACTGCTGGATCGGCGGCGGGGCGATCATCCAGCCCGGCGTGACCATCGGCGACCGGGTCATCGTCGGCGCGGGGGCAGTGGTGACGAAGGACGTGGCCGACGACGCCATTGTGGTTGGCAATCCGGCGCGGCCTAGATAATCATCGGCAGCAGCGGCGGGTCAGCCGGGGAACGCCCCACCAGCCAGCCAGAGCAACCCATCTGTTCTAACAGCGCCACACCTTGCTGATAGAGCGCCAGGCGTTCGTCATCGGCCGCGATGGCCGACAGCGAGAAGAGACAGCCAGCCTCGTCCAACGGCCGCCCATGCTCCCGCGCCAGGGCCAGGGCTTGCCGCAAGAGTATCGCCTGCTGCGGCGGTGGCCGAAACAAGGCCAGGCAACGCGCCGTCACGATGTGGAGATGGGGGAACGACTCGCGCCAGGCGGCCTCGTAGTTCTCCTGCGCCAGTTGGGCGGCCTGTTCGGCGCGGCCCGTGCCGCGCAAATACAGGATGAGATCGACCGTGGTGATGATCGCGCCTTCCAGTCGCCCCTGCTGCCGGTAGAGTTCCAGGCCAAACATGATGTCATCCAGCGCCTGCTCATAGCGGCCGAGGCCTAGCAGTGCGTAGCTGCGATTGCCCCGCCCACGGCTCAATTCGGCCTCGTTGCCCAACTCCGCGGCCAGGGCAATCATGCGGTTGGTGTAGTCAAGCGCCGCTTCCATGCGGCCCAGAGCGATATAGATTGCCCCCAGATCACCGAACTCACTGACCAGTTGCGCCCGCGCGTTGACTTCCTCGGCGGCGCGAATGGCGGCGAGTTTGTAAGCCTCGGCCGGCCCATAGCGCGACATGCTATAGTAGACCGTCCCCAGGTTGGCTTCGGCGAATGTGGCTTGCAGCGGGTCATCCGCCTGGCGAAACAGAACCGCGGCGCGTTGCAAGTCATCGGCCGCGGCCTCATACTGTCCGCTAACCCAAATGATTGTTGCCCGGCGCACGTAGGCATTGGCCAGGTCGTGGGGGTCAATTCCGCCCACGGCCGACAGGCGGGCGATGAGCGCCTGGCCTAGAGCCAGCGCCGCGGGAAGTCGCCTGAAAACGCGGTGCAAGTCCATCTGCTCCAGGTCGAGCAGGGCCGTGGCCAGCGCCGCGCGGGCCGGGGGCCGCGGCGGCGGCATGGCCGCCATTTCGGTCCGCGTCTGGTCGAGCAGCGCTTGCGCGTCGTCATAGCGGGCCATCGCTCGCAGTACCGCTGCGGCCACGCTGCCGGCCAGGCCCAGAGGCCAGGCGGCCGCGGTGAGTCGCGCCAGACGCATGGCCTCCTGAGCCACGTCCAGCGCCGCCGCCAGTTGGCCGGTGTTCAACAGCAAGCCGGCGCTGTAGGCCAGGTACTCCGCCTGCCGCGCCGGCTGCCCGCTCTCGGCCGCCTTGTCCGCCGCCCACCCCAAGACGGCCAGCCAGGCCGCCCACTGCCCCCAGCGCACCGGCAGCGGGTGCAGGTGATCAACCAGGGCCAACCAGGAAACGGCCAGGTCAGGGCGGGCGGCCGTGGCGTTCAGCAGCGACAGGGTGCTGTCGAAGTGCAGTTGCAGGCGATGGGGCGGCGCGCCGTCCAGCAAGCCAATCGCCTGCCGCAACTGATCACCCAGGCGTTCGGCATAGAAGCGCGACCAGCGGCGGCGCTCGTCGGCCCAGTTGACGGCAACTGTCTGGCTCATCACGGCGCTCCTTCGCCCGAACTACCCTCCGGTTCGGCCGCGTGGCCCCAGGCGGCCAGCACTTCCGTGTGCAGGAAAGTAGCGGTCAGACGATGGAGCCGGTAGCGCGGCGCGTCATCCGGCCCGGCCGTTTCCAGCAGCGAGTAGTCGAGCAGTTGGCCTAGCGCCGCGTCGAAGGTATCGGGCGGCAGAAAGCTCATGGCCCGCAGCCAGGCCACATCCTCGCCGTCGGGGGCCAGCGGCAGCAGGGAGAGCAGCAGTTGGCGCGCCGGGTCGCCTAGCATCAGCCAGGCGCGCTGGTAGATGAAGGTGTAGAGGCGCTCCGGCGCGTGTCGGGCGCGGCGCAGGTTTTCCAGCAAGGCGGGCAGGGGCCAGTGGGCCATCTGCGACGCAACCAGCTTCAGCGCCAACGGCGTGCCGCCGACCACCTCGTAAAGCGCAGCCATCTCCGCCGGCGGCAGCACGCCGGCGCCGCCCCGACGGCGCAACTCCGACTCCACCAGCGCCCGGCTGTCCTCCGGCGAGAGGGGACGCACCGGAAAGCGGGCCACGGCCGGGAAGTGGCTGAGCGTCTGGCGGCTGGTCAGCAGGAAGCGCGTTGGTCGGGCCAACGGCAGCAGCGCCGGCAGCAGCAGTTCCACGTCGCTGACGCTCTCCAGATTGTCAATGACGATCAAGTGGCGCGTGCTCTTCAGGAAGCCGGCCAGCCGGTTGAGCTTGTCGGCCGCGCTCAGCCCGGCCAACTCGGCGAAACCCAACTGCGTCGCCAGCCGGGCGACGATGTCGGCCAGCGACGTAGCCGCGTCGGGCATGGTCTCGATGGCTCCGCGGTCGTTGAGCCACGTCTGGCGGGCGCTGATCCAGGCAATGCCGTCGTAGTCGCTCTCTTCGGCCAGAGCAAAGGCCACGGCGCGGGCCAGAGCCGTCTTGCCCATGCCGCCCAGGCCTTCGATACTGAGAAAGTCAGGGCCGGACTCGCGCCGCAACCGGTCGGCCAGGTCGCGTTGCGCCTCGGCCACGCCGAAAAGGTGGACGTACTCCGGCGGCGGCAGGTGGCGGCTGCGGCGAGCGTGGCGCAAATGGTTGTGTTCGGCCATCTCCAGCCGCTGCAACCGCCCGACGAGACGCCGCACGCCGCCGTCCACCCGGCGGCGGAAGTTGCGTGCGTCCAGCGCGGCGGCGCGGGCCAACTCCTCGACGCCGAGCGCGACCGGGGCCAGGAAGCGATGGTAGACGGCGCTCCACTCCTCCAGTTCAGCGTTGTGGTGGGCAAAGTCGCGGCCGACAGTGGCCAGCACGCCGGCGCGGCCGGCGGTGGTGTCGGGCGAGATGGCTTCAGCGGCGCGCAGCCGGGCCAGCTCGGCGGCGGCCAACGACGCGATCAGGTCGTGGAGGCGAATGGCGCGCTCGGTGGGCGAGGCGGCCGTCGGCCCGTGCAAGATGTCCAGCGCCAGCAAGCCGGGCGGCGGCGGCTCGGCCGCCCGCCAGGCGCGCAACGTCTCGTTGACCAAAGGCGCGGTAATGGCATCTACGTCCACGGTTGAGAAGACCTCCGGCCGAGAGTGTCCGATCTTGATCCGGTTACTGCCCGATTCCACTACAGCACGACAGCAGGAAGCGTAGTATATAGCTAATTGTCATTGACGAAAACGAGGGGAACAGTCATGACCCACGACCGCTCCAACGACCTGAGCGACCGCGAGCGCCAGGTGATACACCTCATCGCCGAGGGGCACACCGACGCCGAGATCGCCGCGCAGTTGTGCATCTCCGTCTTCACGGCGCAGAACCACGTCAAGAGCATCTTGCGCAAGCTAGACGCGCGCAACCGGACACAGGCCAGCGCGATCTACGGCAGAATGACGAATTCCAGCTATTGAGCAGCGGCAGCAACCACCCTATACTGCCAACAGGGTGATTCCCAACGTTTTTCTAGCGGGGTATTCCGGTCGCGTTTTGGGATACCTGCCCAGGGAGGGAGCGACGTGGCAAGGGTCAACAATTGGCCTAAGCGGCGCGGTGTAGCAGCCATTTCCACGTGTTTCCTGCTGTGTTCAGTGGCGATTTCGACAACAGCCTGTTCACTGCTGAAGCAAGCATCGGAGAATGCGGCGGTCGAATTCACGTATGATCCGCCCATTATCCCTTTGCAACTCAGTGTCAACTCCTGGGGCGAAGTCACCATCGAGACAACGGCCGGCGTCTCCCTGCCCACGCCAATCGGGGTCTTCAGCGCCGAACTCATGACCGATTCTCAGCACTTCATGCAGTCAGCCGACAACGTCCTCATCATTCGGATCGACGATCAAGAGTGCATCTACGATATGCACGGTCAATCCCTTCAGTTCACCGGGGTCGAGGGGGAGTTCGAGATCGTCGCCGTGGAAACCGACGAGGACGGCAATGTCACCATCAAGTTGCAAGGCGACCACTACACCGGCTGCACGCAGGAGTGGACGACCGTCGCCGTCGCCAACACGGCTGGAGCATCGGGCCATGAAGAAGGCTGCCCGGGCGCGTCGCCCTCTTACCTGGAGGTGGGCGACGCGGCTTACATCTCCGTTTTCCAGGCCGCGGTACTAAAGGAGCCGAGCGAGTTCGCCTCGTTCGCCCGGTACAAGTATCTGGATGGCGGCCGCACCGTGACGATCATCGACGGCCCGGTCTGTGGCCCAGGCAACCCGGGGCACGTTCTTTTCTGGAAAGTGCATAGCGAACTCATTCACTTTGCCGACGATACGAGTGGCGAAGTGGAAGGGTGGATAGCGGAAGAGAGCGGGGACATTTACCTGTTGCGGCCGGTGGAACAGGCCCGATCGGGGCCGTCAACGTGAAAGGGAGTTGGAAGAAGCGGGCCATCATAGGAGGGAAATATGAGCGCATTCGAGTATCTGGTTGTGCCCTTTGTGGGCCAGTTGAAGAGCGGCGTCTTCTCCGTGGAGAACGCCCAGAACGTCACCGCCCAGTTGCAGGCCGTCATCAGCCAGTATGGCCAGCAGGGGTGGGAGTTCTATCGCATTGACAAGGTCAACGTCCAGATCAAGCCCGGTTGCCTGGCGGCGCTGTTTGGGGCCAGCGCGTCCTACATCACGTTCGACCAGATCATCTTCCGGCACTTGCGCAATCCGTAAGGCGACCAAACAAATACATTTGCCCGGAGGCAACCCGAATGACCAAATATAGCGCCTGCCCAAACTGCGGTCGCAAGCCGACGTGGGGGCGCGTGCCCATCTATGAGTGCAGCCGTTGCGGCAAAAGGTTCTGCTACGAGTGCCCCGGCAGCAACGGCGCGCGCCGCTGCCCCAAGTGCCAGAGCGAGAGTAAGCGGCACGTGGGGGACGCGACGTAGGTATCAAAAGACGAACACACATACCCCTCGGAGAAAACCATGAAACGCCTGCTCCTTGTCCTTATGCTTCTGGCCCTGTTTGCAGCCGCCTGTGGCTCGCCAAATGAAGTTGAACCATCCTCGGCCGATATAGACTCGGCCGAATCGTCGGCCAGCGACGACGCCTCCATCGAAACGAAGGTCGCCGCCACCGTGGCCGCCGCGCTAGGCCAGAGCGCGCCGGCCGCGCCCACCGAACCGGCCATCAGCGGCAACGCCACACCCCTGACGCCCATTCCGCAGTTAGTGGATCCGGTGGCCGAGGTGTCGCCGGAGGTGGAGTATGCCGAGCCGGGACAGGATGGGGAGATTACGTTTGATTTTGGGGGTGGGGCGACGGCTGAGGCTCCGACAAATACAGGCTTATACAGAATCGGAGATTTGGCCCTCCAACCTGCTCACCAGACAATGGCAGTCCTTGAAGCACAACTCCTGGATTCTTACGAAGATTCGGAAGGAAACCCGGTGTCCCGCGAGGGTTACAAATATGTGCTGCTTCGAGTAGCTATTGGTGTGTCTGAATATCTTTCGGGGGGCAATGTCTTTTTTGATAAACCGCCTGAGCCTTATCTGCTTGACCAGGATAACTACCCATATCCTTGCCTGCCCAGGCAATCACCGGCTCGTGTCTATAGAGATTCGGATGGTTTTGAATACCAGCTTCACGAGGTAGAGTTGGCCAGTGTTTTCCCGGGTTACGAGAGGGTATTTGACTACTTCTGCGAGGTACCGGTGACTGTCGCTGACAACGTCGGCCGTTTTCGGGTGCAGAGAGGAGTTACGGAAAGTTCGTGTCCCGACTGTCCAGTGTTTGACCTCAGCCAGGTCGCAGACACACCCGCGCCTGAACTTGCAGTGGAAGAAGAAAGCCACTTTGAACTTAACGAGCCAATCACCGTGCTATGTAGCGGTATACCTCGTGACGAAGGAGGTTTTGTTGATGCCAACGTTGTCGTCACGTTTTCTAACGCCCGCTGGACAGGTCGCGATTACCAGTCTCAATATGTCAGTGACCAGGAGCCGGTTTCGGAGATTGGAATGGTAGCAATAGATATTACACTGACCAACCAGGGCAAGGCCGATTGGCCGAGAAGCAACTTTACGGGTATGCCACTTGAACCGGGACGACTGTCACCTCGTTTTCAAACTGCGTTGGACAATGCCCTACACCGCGCAGATGTTAACGCTGCACTGAACCCGGTGCCCCCGGCGGGCACAACGACGGCAACCTATGAATTCGGTATGGACAAGCGAAGCGAGGCCATTCATCTAGCCGTTCGTATTGGCGCGTCCTGCACCTATAACGATCAACCTTATCTGATAGTGCGGACCGGTCTTCCTGCTTATAGCCAAACGGGGGACGTCCCATCGAATGATGTTGCCCTAAATGCATCTTCCAAAACCGATTAAATGGCTACGCGGGTTGCATCCTCAGTTGCCATTTGATACTCTTTCCCTGATATGAATCGCCATCCGTTCGTCTTCGTCAGCGATTGTCGCGCCACCCCACCCACGCCCCGCCGCGTAGGAGGCTCGTCCACGCCTGAGTGACAGACGACGGACAGACCAGATAACGACAAGGCGCGGCGCAAACCGCGCCTTTTTTATTGTAGGGCGGGATGGTATCCCGCCCGGCGAAGAAGGCGGGATACCATCCCGCCCTACATAGGGAGAAACGATGACCCACCAACCGATCGGCCGCTACGACCACTTCCGCGCCTTGGGCCTCTCCGGCGCGGCCCACGACGTGGATGCGCTCATGCACGCCCTGTGCGCCCACGACGACCTGGCCACGTCGCGGCTGGTTGACTTCGCGTTGGGGTTGGTGGACACGCGCGACGGCGCCGCCCGGCTGCGACACTACCTCTTCCACGGCGCGCCCATCCAGCGCAACTACGCCGCGCTCTACTTCAAGCGGCGCGGCCGGACGGCCTTGCTCGAGGAGGCAGTGGCGCAGGGGAAGATTGACGCGGTGCAGGCGTTTTCGGCGTAACGATTAGGGGGTGAAAGAACACTGCGTGTTCTTTCACCCCTGCTCGGACAAGACCCACGCCGCGTGGGGCGGAAAGTTGATCGTTACCGGCTCGCCGGCCTTGGGCAGCGTCAGCAGGCGCTCGTTGAACAGGTCGGCGTTGAACTTCGCTTCGCCCACGGCGGCGCGCACGCGCACGATGGAGCCGAGGAAGGTGATGCTCTCGACCACGCCGCGCAGATTGTTGCGCCCCTCGGCCGCGCCCAGCTCCAACTCCTCCGGCCGGATGGCCAGGGAGACAACCTGCCCGTTGGTCGCGGCCAGCGGCGGCTCCAGGGCGATGCTCTGGTCGCCCAGCGCCACGCGCCCGGCGGCGGCGTCGGTCACGGTCACGGGCAACACGTTGAGCTGCCCCACGAAGTGGGCCACAAAGGCGGTGGTCGGGTAGTTGTAAACGTCGAACGGCACGCCCACTTGCTCGATGACGCCCTTGTTCATGACCACGACCCGGTCGGAGAGGGACATGGCCTCCTCCTGGTCGTGGGTGACGTAGAGCGTCGTGATGTGCAACTGCTGTTGGATGCGGCGGATTTCGGCCCGCAAATCAACGCGAATCTTGGCGTCCAGCGCCGACAGCGGCTCATCGAGCAGCAGCACCTGCGGCTCGATGGCCAGCGCCCGCGCCAACGCCACGCGCTGCTGCTGCCCGCCCGAAAGCTGGTAGGGGTAGCTGCGCCCCTTGTCGGGCATCTGGATCAGATCGAGCAGTTCGCCCACGCGCTTCCGGGCCGCGTCGCCGGTCAGGCCCTTGAGCTTCAGTCCGAAGCCGACGTTGTCGGCCACGGTCATGTTGGGGAAGAGGGCGTAGGACTGGAAGACCATGCCGATGTGGCGCTGGTTGGGCGGCTGGGCGGTGATGTCCTTGCCATTGAGGTGGATCGTGCCCGATGTCGGCCGCTCAAATCCGGCGATCATGCGCAGCGCGGTCGTCTTGCCGCAACCGCTGGGGCCGAGCAGGGAGAGCAGCTCCCCCTGTTCCACGTCCAAGTCGAAGCCGCTGACGGCGGTCATGTCGCCAAACTGCTTGTGAAGCCGGTTGATGTCTAGAAATGCCATTATCGTGGTCCCGCGGTGACTTGCGCGCCCGGTGTGCGCTGGGTGACCCACTGCAACCCGGCCATCATGGCCCAGGTCAGAGCGAAGCTGATGATGGATAGGGCCGCCGGCTCATACGCCTTGTTGCGGACGAGGTTGGCCAGATAGGGGCCAAACATGGGCCGGGCCAGGAAGGAGGCGATGGTATATTCGCCGATGACGATGGCGAAGGTCAGGAACGTGCCGCTGAGCAGGGCCGTGCGCAGGTTGGGGAAGATGACCCGGCGGATGATTGTCGGCCAGCCCGCGCCCAGGCTCTGCGCCGCCTCGGTCAACGTGCGGATGTCAATGGCCCTCATGCCGGTGTCCACCGCCCGATACATGTAAGGTAGCGCCAGGCCCATGTAGGCGGCGATGAGCAGCAGATTGGTGGTCAGGGTGGTGTTGGTCAGTGCCAGGGGCGGCCGGCTGTAGATACGGATCAGGCCGAAGACGAGGACGACGGCCGGCAGCACGAACGGCAGAAAGGCGACGAACTCCATGAACGGCCGGATTTGCGGCAGCTTCAGATGCACCCAGTAGACCGTGGGGACGATCAGCAGCAGGCTGAACAGGATGGTCAGCACGGCGATCTCGACCGAGAAGATGAACGTGCGCAGGAATTGGGGGTCGGCCAGGACGTTGCGATAGGCAGTCAGGCTATACGTGCCCCGTTCGGCCCGCAGCGAGAAGAGGAGCGTGGAGACCAGCGGCACGGCGAAGTAGAGCACGCCCAGAACAAACCACAGCCATGACCAGAAAGAGGCTCGCTTCATTGTCGTTCCCCGGTGGCGACTCAACGCCGCAGCCACCGCTCCGAGCGGCGTTGCAGCAGCGTGTAGGCCGAGATGGAGACGGCCATGACCACGACCATGCCTACCGCCAGCGCGTAGCCCAGGCCCGGATCGCGCAACACGTCGCCGCGCATCTGGATGCCGATGAGAATGGTCACCAGGTTGATGGTGCCGCCGGTCAGGGCGAAGGCCGTGGCGTAGGCCCCAAAGGCGTTGGCGAAGAGCAGAATCATCGTGCCCAGCAACGACGGCAGCAGCACCGGCAGGGCGATGTAGCGCCAGTACTGGCGCGAGGTCGCGCCCAGATTTTCGGCCCCTTCGCGCCACTCTCGCTTCAGCCCCTCGATGGCCGGGGTGATGATCAGCACCATGAGCGGGAACTGGAAGTAGAGATAGGTCAGGCTCAGCCCGGCGAAGCTGTAGAGCGAGAAGCCCTGCTGATAGATGTCAATGCCCAGGCTCTTCAGCAGCACGGTGACGAGACCGATGCGGCCCAGGGTGGCGATGAAGGCGAAGGCCAGGGGCACACCAGCGAAGTTGGAGGCCACGCCGGAAAAGGTCAGCAGCCCGGAGCGGAACGGCCGCGGCAGCCCGCCCACCGTCACCGCGTAGGCCAGCAGAAAGCCGAACAGCGTGCCGACCACTGCCGTGGCCGCGCTGAGTTGGAGGCTGTTGCGATAGGCCTCCACGATGATGGGCGTATTCAGATTGGCGAAATTCTCTAGCGTGAAGTTGCCCTGCAAGTCTTGTAGGCTACCAATGATCAGGTACGAGGCCGGAGCGATCAGGAACGCCAGGGCGAAGAGGATGAACGGCACAACCCCCAGCCACGTCAGCAGACCGGGGCGATCCGTCGTGCGCGGGCGCGACCGGCGCCGGCGAGAGACCGGGGTGGAGTCGGTAGTCATAGGGTAAATAGGCCGCGCGGGGCACAGTCCCCGCGCGGCTTATACTCAGGTGCGGTTACGGCGCTTCCTGCACGTTGGCGCCGACGATGGTATCCCACTGGCCGACGATGGTCTCCTTAGACGCGGCCTGCTCTTCCAGCGTCGGGAAGACAGCCCCGGCGTAGGCCGCCGCCGGGGGCAGCGCGTCCAGCAGTTCCTGCGGGATGACGCCGCGCTCGGCCATGTCGTTGAAGCGAATGGGGTGGCAGTAGCCCTTCAGCCAGATGTTCTGCCCCTCGTCGGAGTAGAGGAACTCCATCCACAGCTTGGCCGCGTTGGGATGGGGCGCGTAGGCGCTGATGCCCTGGACGTAGACGCCGGCCACGACGCCCGACGCGGGCACGACGACCTCAATCGGCGGGTTGCCGGCCAGACTGTCGCGCCAGGCCAGGTTGTTGTAGTCCCAGGCGACAGTGATGGGCGTCTCGCCCTGGGCAATCGTGCCGGGCAGGGCGATGACCGGCACGAAGTTGCCGGCATCGTTGAGCTGCTTGAAGAACTCCAGGCCGGGCATGGCGTCGGCGGCCGTGCCGCCGTTGGCGATGCTGGCGGCCATGACCGACAGGATGGCCTGATTGGACAGCCGCGGGTCGCCGGCCAGGGCCACCTGCCCGGCATACTCCTCATTCTGCAAGTCGGCCCAGTCCTGCGGCACGTTGCTCACCTGGTCGGTGTTGACGGCGAAGGCCAACACGCCGTAGTAGTCGCCGTACCAGTAGCCGTCGGCGTCCTTGGCGTCGTCGGGGATGGTGTCCCAGGTCGAGACCTTGTAGGGCTGGATCAGCCCCTCGTCCTTGGCCTGCGGGCCGAAAGCCAGACCCACGTCAATCACGTCCGGCGCTTGCGGCCCGGCGTTGTTCATATTGGCGCGGATGGCCTCCAGTTCGTCGGCCGAGCCGGCGTTGGGGTCAAGCTCGTTGACCTCAAGGCTGTACTTGGCGGCGAAGGTGTCAATCATCTCGCCGTAGTTGCACCAGTCGCGGGGCAGGGCGATGGTCGTCAGCATGCCCTCTTCCTGGGCCGCGGCGATGAGGGCCTCCATATCGCCGGAAGCAGCCTCTTCTTCGACCGGGGCCGCTTCCTCGCCCGTCTCGGCCGGGGCGGCTTCTTCGGCCGCCGGCTCGGCCGCCTCGCCGCCGCCGCAGGCGACCAGGGCCAACGCCAGCAACAGCAACAGCGTCGCTTTCCGAACACTCTTTGTCAGCATCTCTTCCTTCTCCTTCTTCTGAAAGGGGTGGATTTGCGCCAATGCCGCGGCCGGAGTCGGGGGACTTTGAGAGGGTCTAGGTGTGCCGGATGTCATCGAAGTCGCCACAAAACCTACCTGCATCCGCGTTCCACCAAGGGTACTGCCTCAACGTGAACCGTTGAGTGAGGACATTCTAACAGCTTGTCAACGAGTTGGGAATAGTCTCCACGGCAATTTGGCGATTGTGGAGCGGAGGACTACCCTTGCCTGCAGCAGACATATGACGACCGGCCGAGGTTCAACTCGACCGCCTGAGGACCCTATGACCAAACAAGACCAAAGCACCGACCGCATCCTGGCCCACAACCGCGCTGCCTGGAACCGCTGGGTGGAACAGGGCGACCGCTGGACGACGCCCGTCACCCCGGCCGAAATCGCCGCCGCCCGCGCCGGCGAGTGGGCCATCTACCTGACCGAGGAGAAACCCACGCCGCGCGACTGGTTCCCGGCCGACCTGCGCGGCGTGGACGTGCTCTGCCTGGCCTCCGGCGGCGGGCAGCAGGGGCCGATTCTGGCCGCGGCCGGGGCCAACGTGACCGTCTTCGACAACTCGCCGGCCCAATTGGGGCAAGACGAGTTCGTGGCCCGGCGCGAGGGACTGAGCCTGCGCACGGTGCAGGGGGACATGCGCGACCTGAGCGCCTTCGCCGACGGCGCCTTCGACCTGATTTTTCACCCCGTGTCCAACATCTTCGCCCCGGAAGTCCGCCCGGTGTGGCGCGAGTGCTACCGCGTGCTGCGGCCGGGCGGCGCGCTGCTGATGGGCACAGTCAACCCCATCGAGTACGCCTTCGACCGCCACCTGGCCGACACACAGGGTATCTTTCAACTCAAGTACCCCTTGCCCTACTCCGACGCCAGCGACATCACCGAGGAAGAGCGAACGAAGCTCTACGGCCCCCACGCGCCCTACGAGTTCAGCCACACGTTGGAAGACCACATCGGCGGCCAACTCGACGCCGGCTTCGTGCTGACCGGCTTTTTCGAGGCGCGCAAGGACGACCGGTTGAGCCGTTACTTCCCCAACTACATCGCCACGCGGGCCCTCAAGCCGACGTAGGGTTGTTGATCCGCAGATTGGGCAGATTGGGCAGAGTAAGAAAGAAAAAGAGGCTCACGCAAAGAGCGCCAAGGACGCCAAGACCGCCAAGAGATCATTCTTCTTGGCGGTCTTGGCGTTCTTTGCGTGAGGTCTTCTTCTTTACAATCTGCCTAATCTGCGGATAACTCCTCTTTCTGTCGCGCATAGCGCAGTGTCACACCCAGGATGTAGACCGCGGCCAAGATGCTGCCGCGCAGCGTGCCGCTAACCTTGGAGCGGCCGGCCCGCCGGTTGGCCCACGACACCGGGACTTCGACCACCCGCGCCCCGCGCCGCGCCGCCTTGACCGTCATCTCTGTCGGCCAGCCGTAGGTCATCTCGCGCATCTCCAGCGCGCGCAGCAGGTCGGCGCGGATGGCGCGATAGGGGCCAAGGTCGGTCACGGCCAGCCCGTAGAGCCGCCGCATCAGCGCCGCCGACAGGGCATTGCCGAAGCGCTGGTGGGGGGCCAGCGCGCCCGGCTCCGCCCCGCCCAGCACGCGCGAGCCGAGGACGAGGTCGGCCACCCCCGCCGCCAGCGGCCCCAACAGCCGCGGCAACTCCGCCGTCCGGGCGCTGCCGTCGCCATCCATAAAGACCAGCGTCGCCGCGCCGAGGCCGAGCGCCCGCGCCGCGCCCGCCGCGCAGGCGTAGCCATAGCCCCGCCGCGGCTCGCTGACCACCACCGCGCCGGCGGCCAGGGCCACAGCCGCCGTGTCGTCGGTCGAGCCGTTATCGGCCACGACCACCCAGGCCACGCCCGGCCGCCGCGTCTCGGCCACCACGTCGCCAATCGTTCGCGCCTCGTTAAGCGCCGGGATGATGACGGCCACCGGGTTCATTGGGCCAGGAAGGCGCGGGTGTGGCTGCCCAGGCCGGGGTCGGTCGCTAATCGGGCCAGGTCGGCCGGGCCGTCCACGTCGTACCACGGCGGCAGCAGGACGGCGCGCAACCCATCTCGCGCCGCCACGGCCAGCGTCTGCGCCAGCGTGTCGGCGGCCGACATGGCCACGTCGCGCACCAGCGCCGGGTGGGGCCGCCGCCAGCCGATGAGGTAGTAGCCGCCGTCGTCGCACGGGCCGAGGACGACATCTACGGCCGAGTCATCCAGCGCGGCGAACGCCTGCGCCAGATAGGCCGCGGGCAGCGAAGGGCTGTCGCTGTTGACCGCCGCCACCGGCCGGTAGCCGCGACTCAGCGCCCCGCTCAGCACGCCGTCCAGCCGCTCACCCAGCGTCGCGCCCGTCTGAGGCACGAGGGCGAAATCGGGAGCCAGGTCGGTGAAGTAGGCCGCGGCGTCGGCCGGGGTGAAGGCGATAGCCGGAACCAGCCCGGCCACCAGCCCAGCCGCCTCGCGGACACGGTCAATCACGTCGGCCAGGAAGCAAGCATAGAGCGCCGCCGCCGCCGCTGGCGACAGCGGCGGGCAGAGGCGTGTCTTGCTGGCCCCGGCCACCGGCCGCCGGGCCATGATGAAGAGCGCGCGCCGAGGGTTCATAGAGGGTCAGAAGATTGGGAACCACAGATTCAGCAGGTTGAAGAGATGTTATCCGCAGATTGGGCAGATTAGGCAGATTTCAGATGGCAATTCGTCTCTTTCTGAAAATCTGCCGAATCTGCGGATCATTACCTCTTTCATCTGAAGTTCCTCCCTCTTACGTCAGCGTTTGCAACCAGGCGGACGACCGTCGCCGCAGCCAGGCATCCACCCCCAGGACGCGCCCGGCGGCGGTGAACAGGAAGATGAAGTGGAACATGGCCAGCATGACGTAGCTCCACGGCCACTCGTTGGGCACGGCCAGCATGCCCACGCCCAGGTTGAGAGCCATCAGCAGCCCCACGGCCGCGCCCAGCCGGGTCAGCGTCCCGGTGAATAGCGACAGCCCGACCAGCAACTCGGCCAGGAAGATGAGCCAGGCGAAGAGAGTGAAGTTGGGGATGACGACCGACTCGACAAAGCGGCCATAGATGGCCAGGGCCGGGTACTGCGCCTCCAGTTGCAGGTAGTCCAACAGGCCGCGCCCGGCGTCGGGGGCGAAGTCGGGCGGCAGCTTCCAGCGCAGCGACAGCAGCCACAACCCGCCGATGGCGATGCGGGCCAGGGCGATGGGCCAGAGGGGGGCGCGTTCGCGCCGCAGGGTTTCGATATTCATGGGGAATGGCCTCTCCCGGAGGCCGGTTGGTTCAGCCTCAGGTGAAGGTTTCGCGCGCCGCCGCCTCGCCCGCGGCCGGCGCGGCCAACTGGCGGCGAATGCACTCCACCGCCGCCGCCAACGGGAAGATGTCGGCCGACACGCGCATGTCGGCGCTGCTGGGCGAGGCCAGCGGATGCCAGAAGACGCCGTCGGCGGTGATGGTCATCTCCGGCGCCAGCGTCGCCACGGACACCTCGACCCCTTCGGTGGCAAAGCCGCGCCGGGCCAGCGGCCGGACGACGTGGTCGGCGTCGGCGATGCCCATACTGCGCCGGAACTGGCGCAGTTCGTCCAAATGAGCGGCGTTGGCCGGCGTCTCCGTCGTGCCCAGCCGCACGTGGAAGCCGGCGGCTTGCAGGGCGCGAATGCCCTTGACCGTCTTGATCCACGTGCCCGCGCCGCGCCAGGCGTCGTGGTGTTCGGCCCGGCCGCCGTCGAGGCTGACCTGCACCGTCAGGTTGGGGTGGGCCACGGCGCGCAGCCGCTCCAGCCGCGCCCCCTTCAGCAACATGCCATTGGTCAGCACCGTGGTGCGCAGGCGCGGCGCGGCATAGGCCAGCATCTCAGTGATGTCGTCCAGCAGGAACGGCTCGCCGCCGGTGAAGTAGATGTCGCCGAAGCCCAGGGCGACGGCCTCATCCACGATGCGGCGCACGACCGGCAGCCCCAACGCCCGCCGCGGCGCGGTCGGGCTGGACTCGGACACGCAGTAGGCGCAACGCAGGTTGCAATCGAAGTTGGTGTAGACCCACAGCTTCCAACTGGAGAGATCGTCCATAAGTATTGTTCCGCTTGCCTTGTAGGGCGGGTTGGCAACCCGCCTTCCGGGCCGGTCGCTTATTGGGCGGCGGGTTGCCAACCCGCCCTACAGGCCGGCCGCTTGCTGGGCGGCGGGTTGCCAACCCGCCCTACAGGCCGGCCGCTTGCTGGGC
>WBZP01000835.1_pt1 | contig 40333 bp, 28 predicted proteins | sample 5204301 | NCBI WGS metagenome assembly WBZP01 (sample SAMN12412401, study PRJNA552823) | activated sludge metagenome | isolation source: activated sludge from nitrification reactor of wastewater treatment plant... | place: USA: Pennsylvania | collected 2017
ATCAGCAACGACAGATTGAGTCTGCCTCGACCGTGTGCCGATCGCAGGAGAGGGAATCACGATTCTGGTGCCCTCAGCCTGTGCGGCAGTGGTATGCTGCACCTCGTGAGCTTCTAGCCCCACTGATCGCATGAACCAGTCATCCATTCGCGCATATCTGACTCCACGCCTCGGCATCATGCTGCCGTTGGGGTTTGCCTCCGGGCTGCCGCTCGCCCTCACCGGCGGGACTCTGCAAGCCTGGCTGACCGAAGCGGGGCTGGACCTGACGACCATTGGCCTGTTCGCCTATGTCGGACTGCCGTACACGCTGAAATTTCTCTGGGCCCCGGTGATGGACCGGATTGTGCCGCCCTGGCTCGGTCGCCGGCGCGGCTGGATGATCGTGACCCAAACCGGTCTCGCTCTCGCCCTGGCCGTCATGGCACTGATCGGTCCTACAGAAGGCGCGCAGGTGTTCGCAGCCCTGGCCTTAGGGGTCGCGTTCCTGTCCGCCTCGCAAGATATTGTCTTCGACGCCTATCGGACTGATGTCCTGAAACCGGAGGAACGGGGTTTGGGGGCCGCGACCTGGGTGATGGGGTATCGCATCGCCATGATTGCCTCGGGCTCCCTCGCATTGATCCTGGCCTCGCGCATGAGTTGGTCGGTCGCCTACCTGTGTATGGCCGGCGTGATGGCGCTGGGAGTCGTGACCATTCTCATGAGTCCTGAACCGGAGGATGCGCAGACTGCGCCCAAGTCGATGGCGGAAGCGGTATGGGGGCCACTGACGGAATTCCTTGCGCGTCCCATGGCCGTGGCGCTGCTGGCCTTGATCGTGTTGTACAAACTCGGTGATGCGTTCGCCGGCGCGCTGACCACGTCATTCTTGCTGCGAGGCATGCAGTTCTCATCGGAAGACATCGGAGTCGTCCGCGCGTTCGGGATGGGCGCGACCATTCTCGGCGCGTTTATCGGCGGCGGCCTGATGCCGCGCTTGGGCCTTTTTCGCGCACTCTTTTTATTCGGAATCTTGCAGGCCTTGTCGAACCTGGCTTTTATGTGGCTGGCCTGGGCCGGGAAGAACTACACAGTCATGGCCGTCGCGGTCGGAGTGGAAAACTTCACCGGCGGTATGGGGACAGCGGCCTTCGTGGCACTGGTCATGTCGCTTTGCAACCACCGTTATACGGCAACTCAGTTCGCGCTGCTCTCCTCCGTCGAAGCGCTCGGTCGGGTCTTTCTCGGCTGGCCTGCGGCGAAACTGGTGGGCCTAGCCGGGTGGGGACCGTTTTTCTTCGTGACATTCCTGGCCGCATTGCCGGGACTGTGGCTCTTGTGGTTTCTGCGCAAGCCGGTTGCGCAACATGCGGAACTCAATTCACAGCGGGGCGAAGTCGAAGCCTCCTGCTGACGGCTTTCCAAAGCTTTCTCGCGGAGCGTATCACCAGGGTGGTCGAACCGGCTGTCCGGTTCTATGCTCCTAAGACTTCACTCTTCGCTGCAGAAACAAGACGAACAGCATGAGGGTCGGGAGCGGCGCCAGGGCAAAGGGCACGAGCCAGAGCAACACGTTTTTCCCGCGCACGCGGGCTTGATCGAACATCCAGATAAACACCCACACCAGCAGGCCGATATAGTTCACAGCCATCCAGCGGGTGGTGTGAATTTTCAAGCCGCTGATCGTTTCCGGCTCCCCTTGAATAAGAAAGAGTCCGATGAGCAGGACGAACCCTGCCAGCAGGCCGGTGACGAGGCGTTTACTCCACACGAACATGGTCGCTCCTTCCGTTGACGGTCGACTCGGCGCGATCGAATCGCTGCGCCGGGTCAGGGTTCCATTCCTTAGAAATCGGGCGTAAGCTAAACAGACGGGGTGTATTTGTCAAACCAGCATGGGGCTTGTGACCCGCCAATCATCATGGTTGGCGCGTGGTCGATGAAGGTGTCTGCGTGAGTACTGTGACCTTGGCCGGAGTAGTGGGGAGTTTGATGGTTGCCGTCTGGTTGGCGGCGACCAATCCGACGATGGACGGGTATCTGCATTTTGTCGAGACTCGCCTGGCGGCTGAGATCGAAAAGATGGATCAGTCCGGCCCCGGGCGCGACCGCGATCTCATACGAGCGATTTTTCGCGCGCAAGGCCCGAAGCTCGTGGAAGGGGTTGTCCGGCCGAACACGACTCGCAATAACTGGGGCTTGCTTAGTCTGTTTGAAACCAATGTGCTGGATCAACCGGTGCTGGTGCTCGGTGTAGCCGGCCACTTTGTGCCGTTACGCGGGGTCGAGGAGGCGACAGTAAAGGTCGGTCGACTCGCTTTTTGACCTGTGCCAGCATTTTTCTCACCCCCTTGAAAAAAACCTTCCTCCACAGGCACCGGTTGGCTGTGGATAACCGCGTGAAAAGTGACAAAAACCAGCATCAAATCTAGCGGAGACGCTATCACCAGCTTATCCCCACTAATCACAGTTGTGCCACAACATTTTGTTTGACAAAAAATTGGGATCACTATATCTAGTATGCAATGCAGTCGAGAGAGTTTGCCGAAGAGAATGTAGCTCTGGATGGACAAGCCTCTTTTCCCGTCCCAACCAATACACACTTGCCGTCCGGCATCTGCACCGAACGTTAGGCACCTGTTAAGGAGGAACCAGTGAGGATTGAACGAAGATTCACCAAGCGTGGGCAGAGCCCCTATGAGGGTCTTGCGTTCGTAAAACGTTCCTCGGAGATCCGGAATCCAGACGGATCGACCGTGTTCAAGTTGGACCATATCGATATCCCGGAACATTGGACGCAATTAGCGATCGATATTCTGGCGCAAAAGTATTTCCGGAAGGCCGGCGTCCCGCAAGTCCACGAGGATGGCACGCCGGTGGTGGATGCCGCGGGCAAACCCGTGCTGGGCGGCGAGCGTGATTCCCGCCAGGTGTTCAACCGGTTGGCCGGTTGCTGGACCTTCTGGGGTAAGAATCACGGCTATTTCAAAACGCCGGAAGATGCCACCGCCTTCCACGACGAGATGTGCTACATGCTGGCCTATCAAATGGCCGCTCCCAACAGCCCGCAGTGGTTCAACACCGGGCTGCACTATGCCTACGGGCTGTCGGGGCCGGCGCAGGGCCACTTCTACGTCGATCCGAAATTGGGCGAGGTGGTGCGGGCGACGAACGCCTTCGAGCATCCTCAACCCCATGCCTGTTTCATCCAGTCGATTGAGGACGATCTGGTCAATGAGAACGGCATTATGGACCTGTGGGTGCGTGAAGCACGTCTCTTCAAGTACGGGTCCGGCACCGGCACCAATTTCTCGCGGTTACGCGGCGACGGCGAGTCCTTGTCGGGCGGCGGGCGTTCCTCCGGCCTGATGTCGTTCCTGAAAATCGGCGATCGCGCCGCCGGGGCGATCAAGTCGGGCGGCACGACCAGACGCGCAGCCAAGATGGTCTGCCTGGATCTTGACCATCCGGATATCGAAGAGTTCATCGATTGGAAAGTCGTCGAAGAGCAGAAGGTGGCCGCCATGGTCACCGGCTCCAAGATTTGTGCGCAACGGCTCAATGCCGTGCTCAAGGCCTGCCAGTTAGTCGATGCGCAGGGACTGGCTCATGTCGAACTGGATATGAAACAGAACCAGGTGTTGCGCGAGGCCGTGACGGCGGCTCGGCGCGACATGGTGCCGGAAGCGTATATCCATCGCATGTTCGACTATGCAAAGCAGGGCTACACCCATTTCGTGTTCCACGAGTACGACACCAATTGGGACGGCAAGGCCTACCAGACCGTCTCGGGACAGAACTCCAACAACAGCGTGCGTATTCCGAACGGCTTTTTCGATGCGTTGGAGCGGGACGGCGATTGGGAATTGCGCCGCCGCATCGACGGCAAGGTCAGCAGGACGATCAAAGCCCGGGACCTCTGGGACAAAATCGCCTGGGCGGCCTGGATTTGCGCCGATCCCGGCACACAGTACGATACGACGATCAACGAATGGCATACCTGTCCGGAAGACGGGCGCATCAACGCGTCGAATCCCTGCTCGGAATATATGTTCCTGGACGACACGGCCTGCAACCTGGCCTCGTTGAACCTCGCCAAGTTTTTTAACGCGGAAGGGGAGTTCGATCTGGATTCCTTCCGGCATGCCGTGCGTTTGTGGACCGTGGCCTTGGAGATCAGCGTGTTGATGGCCTCGTTCCCCAGCCGCGCGATTGCGCAGAAGAGTTATGAGTATCGGACGCTCGGATTGGGCTACGCCAATCTCGGCACCATCTTGATGAAACAAAGCATTCCCTATGATTCGCAGAAGGCGACGGCGATTTGCGGCGCGATCACGGCGATCATGACCGGCGAGTCCTATGCGACGTCGGCGGAGATGGCGGCGGAGATCGGCCCCTTTCCCGGGTACAACCGGAATCGGGAGTCGATGTTGCGCGTCATCCGGAATCACCGCCGGGCGGCCTACAGCGCACCCCATGAGGAATACGAAGACCTCACGATTCTGCCGACCTCGATTCAACCGGAGCATTGTCCGCCGGCCATGTTGCTGGCAGCCAGGCGCGCCTGGGATCGGGCGTTGGAGTTAGGCACGGCGTACGGTTTCCGCAATGCGCAGGTGACCGTCATCGCGCCGACCGGCACGATCGGCCTGGTCATGGATTGCGACACGACCGGCATCGAACCGGATTTTGCGCTGGTGAAGTTCAAGAAGCTGGCGGGCGGGGGCTACTTCAAGATCATCAACCAGAGTCTGCCGCCGGCGCTGCAAGCGCTCGGGTATACGGACGCTCAGATCCGCGATATCGGCGCCTATTGCGCGGGCCATCAAACGTTGAAAGGCGCACCCTTCATCAACCATGAGGTGCTGCGTCAAAAGGGCTTCGACGATGCGGCGCTGGAACGGCTGGAAGGATCGTTGGCGCAGGCATTTGAAATCCAGTTCGTGTTCAACAAGTACACCCTGGGCGAAGATTTCTGCCGTCAGAAACTCGGCATCAGCGACGCGCAGTTGGCGGATCCGACGTTCAACATGCTCAAGACCCTGGGCTTCACCCAGGAAGATGTGGCGGCGGCGAATGACTATTGCTGCGGCACGATGACCGTGGAAGGCGCCCCTCATCTCAAGCTGGAGCATTTGCCCATCTTCGATTGTGCTAACCGTTGCGGCAGGATCGGTCAGCGGTATATCGCGGTCGATGCGCACATTCGCATGATGGCGGCGGCGCAACCGTTTATCAGCGGCGCGATCAGCAAGACCATCAATATGCCGGCTGACGCGACGTTGGACGACGTGAAGGCGGCGTACCTGTTCGCGTGGAAGAGCATGGTCAAAGCGGTGGCGCTCTATCGCGATGGATCGAAGCTGAGCCAGCCGTTGAACGCCTCCTCGGACAGCGGTAAGGGCGTAGAGGCGGCACCCAGCGTGGCCACCGTGGCAGAAAAAGTCGCCGAACGCGTGCTGGTTCGTTATCTCCACAAGCGGCGCTCGCTCCCTGCACGTCGCAGCGGGTACACGCAGAAAGCCATCATCGGCGGGCACAAGTTGTATCTGCGTACCGGCGAATACGAAGACGGAACGCTGGGCGAAATTTTCCTCGACATGCACAAGGAAGGCGCAGCCTTCCGCAGCTTGATGAACAATTTCGCCATCGCAATTTCTCTCGGCCTGCAGCATGGCGTGCCGCTTGAAGAGTTCGTTGAAGCCTTTGTGTTTACCCGCTTCGAGCCGAACGGGCCGGTGAAACTCAATGACCGCATCAAGATGGCCACGTCGATCATCGACTACATCTTCCGCGAACTCGCGATCACGTATCTTGAGCGGACCGATCTGTCGCAGGTGCGTGAAGAGGACCTGCGCATGGATTCGATGAAGAAAGATGAGCAGGATCCGGAATGCGTGGATGAAGAAGCGGACATGACCGCGTTGGCCAAGTCGTCGATCCTCACCGAACATTTGCCCGTGCGGCGGAATGGGATGAACGGCGGCAACGGCCATAGCCACAGACCGGGAACCGGCAGCGTCGCGCATAAGGTGGAACTGAAACGCGAGACGGTCACCGTCACTTCGGTACGCCAGGAGGCCAAAGAAAAAGGCTACGAAGGCGATCCTTGCCAGAATTGCAAACAGTTCACGCTGGTGCGGAACGGAACCTGCCTCAAGTGCATGAGCTGCGGAGAGACTAGCGGTTGCTCATAGCGTGAAGAAAGGTCCATCGGGTGCTAGGTGACAGCTAGGTCGTAGAAGCACTCACCGCCGTGTGCGAAAAGCCGTTCCTGTTTTAGGATGAACCTAAGGCAGGAGCGGCTTTTTTATGTATGTTTTCGGGAAAGAAAGGGGTTCGAAGGACCCTTGGTGATCGCGAAAATTGGTTGCATTTTCAGGTCTGAATCGTTGTCCACTCCATACCAGACGCGATTCCGGGTTGGTTGAATGTTTTCTTCCATGTGAGGAAGTAGGCTGAAGTTCTCCCCTGGTCGATCACTCGTGACTTCTCAATAAGTTGTGTAATGGTTGTATTTATTGTCACCTTCTCCCGCACCGTGCCGCCTCACCTGAAATCTGACAAAGCATGAAAATAATTATCGAATAAATGTGTTGCGGTTGGCTCTGAGGCCTTGAGTTCTCAGGGTTCCCAGCGTATTATCCCGCCCGTCTTTCGGATACTACTTAGGTCTAAAATTGTAATTAATTGATTGATGGATTGCCTCTTCTTCCCCTTTCTTATCGCCGATCGCACCACACGCCTCTTTGATCCAGTCATTCGCACGTTACCGAGAAGGTTTCCTCGCCGATCACTTCTGCATAGGCTGATAGCGTCGCCTCCAAGGGGCATGTGGGGAGGTTCCCCGCATACTGCGGGGAGTGAACTGCCAGCCTCCCACGGGAAGCTGGGCGATGGGCCATATATATGCACAAAAAGCTCAATTTTCACGCACCGGTGCTAGGGAATAGACCTTGCTGTGTGTTCTGCAGTGATATCGAATTACGCATTCTGGTGTTGTCGAAGATTTTCGAATGTAGACCAAATTCGGAGGAGTACATCCGACGTTATGCCAGCTACAAGATGCCAGTCTGATCTGCCGGGGAGGACTGAAATGCGAGTAATGGTCGTGACGATCTTCCTGTGGCTTGCGGGCTGCGCTGTTGAACAGAAAGTGCCGGGATGGTTGAGTACCATGCCCGGTTCAACCCAAGAGATCTGTGCAATCGGTATAAGCGGGCCAACATACTATCCGGAAGATGCGCGCTCAAGCAGTCGCGCGTCCGCCATGGCAGAGCTGGCGCGAGCGGTCGAGGTTCGGGTGAAGACGGATCTGCTGATCAGAAGTGAGGGGGATGCCCGAGGGGTAGATGTTCGACTGACCGAAACCTCCGGCTTCGGCAGCGACGTGCTGCTGAAACAAGCTCAGGTTCGTGAACAATGGGTGCAGAGCGGGAAGGACATTCGTCACGGGGAACCTGGAACTGTTTACACACTTGTTTGTATGCCGGCGATGCAGTGAGCGTTGGCAGGATGATCGGAAAGGAGGAAGAGATGCTCGCAGGGTCAACACCAGCACAGGCCTGGAGGCGCAGGACAGCTTGCGTCATCAAGGCTCTGTCCACAGTCTTGGGGGCGAGTGGAGTGCTCGTTTTTCTCACGGCCTGCACTGTGAAGAAGCAAGTGTTGGTCGAAGTCATGCATCCGCCAAAAATTGCGATCCCAGCGAAGGTGAAGGAGATAGACATCGAAGAATTCCAAGGTCCGGTGGAGTGTGCGAAGTCACTCAAACCGAAACTGATCACGAAGGTAACAGAGTCGGGAGTGTATACGGTCGCCGTTCCAGGTCTCTCTGACTCGGAGGACACACTAATTATCAAGGGAACCGTGACAACCTGCGCGCTCAGTCAGGGCTCCGGTACGCTCAATACGGTCTTTTCAGCCTGGTACATGGGAGATCAGGTCCATCAAGGGGTGGTAGACGAGCATACGAATCGGCCGGGTGCTCCGCCGAACGAAGTCCGCGACGCATTGATCGATCGCGTCATGAGTCGCACGGCGAAGGCGATCCTTCCGATGAAAAAGAAAGAAATCCGTACGTTTCTGCCCATTGACGGAGACAACGATACTGGAGTGACGGCAGCAGCGGCGGGCAACTGGCCATTGGCCGTCGAGAGCTTCGGCAAACAGGTAAAAGAGAAACCCACTGAACATCGAGTTTGGTACAACCGGGGGATTGCGTATGAAGTAACCGGCCAGTTCAAGCTGGCGCTGAATGATCTTCGGAAAGCCATCGATCTTAAGCGGTCTGACCTATATGTCGAGGCCCTAGCGCGTGTGGATAGGGGGATGCAAAACCAGAAGAGCATTGAGGATCTCAAGAAGAATCCGGAGTAAGCCATGATATCTATCCCTCGAACATTATACAGGCGAATGAAATGGTCTCTGGGCATGAGTTGTTCTGCCTCGACGCTACGTACCTCCGTGATGGTTGTGCTCTGCGGCGTGGTGGCTGGATGCCAGACCACTGCCGGTGGGACTAAGACCGAGCTTGCTGCAGGTCGGTCTTCGGTCGATTCAAATAGGTGTGATTTTCTCCCTGAGAGTGAACGACCAACCTGGGTAATTGGCCGTCCCCATACGGACGACTACGTCGGGGTGGGGCAGGCCGGGCTGAGCGAGAGTCCTGAGCAGCAGATTCGTGCGTCAGAAGATAGGGCGCGGGGCAACCTTGCCGCTGAAATCAGTGTGAAGGTGCGAGAACAGTTAATCCAGAATCTCTGTGAAGGACAGTGTGGAGAAGAGGAACAAAACAAAATTTCCCTCAAGGCTGAATCTAAAACGAAACAAACCCTAAAAGGGGCCAAGATCCAACACCGATGGCTCGACCGCGGCAGCTGCATGCTCTGGACGCTGGTGACGTTGTCGAAAGACCAAGTCGAGATGCGGCGAGTCATGATGTTCAATCTATCGCCTCCCACCGTTGAGATGGCGGGCCTGCTGGTAGGACATCTTGAGAAGGTATTACGCGAAGATCTTGCTGTCGTGCCGGCCGATGCGCAGGTGGAAGGGTGCGCGACTGACAGTACCAAGGCTGAGTGTCAAGCTCGCGCCAACACGATCTTCGGAGCGATGACGGTGTCACTGGAAAAGGACCAGACATCGATGGATCGGCAATTTCGTCAGCGAAACTTTCGTGTGACAGGAAGACTGCGGTTTCAGGATCGGGAGGTGTCTTCCTTTGATGTCCGATGCAAAGCCAGGGCTGAGGCCAGGGTGGACGTGCAAACGATCGATCGTGCTGCGGCGGAAGACTGTCGAAACAAGGTGCAAACGTCCATGAAAAAAGACTTAGAGATGATGGATTAAAGGGGGTCGCAGCATCTGGCTGCTCCTGAATAGAACGGAGGAATGATGATGCGAGCAAAATGGGGACGAATCAGAAAAGTTGGATCATCAGGAGTGCTGGCACTTGCCTTAATGAGTACTGTGGTGGGCTGTGAAAGTACCAGGACGTTTTGGGAGATGAAACCCTGGCAGGTGGACAGATGCGGTATGCCCTGTTGGCAGGAGGCCTGGGATGCGAGTCGGGAAACTCCTACTGTGGAAGCCTCCCTGGAGAGAGTGAATACCGCAGCTCGATTGATCGAACTGGGGGAACTCATGCTACAAGGGCTGCCCTTGTCCGCCGGATCGTTGTGGCCTCAGGAGATGAAGGGAACGCTCACCTTGAACGCTGAAAATCTTAATCGCGCCCTCCAAGAAACCTATCAGCAGCGAGTCGTGTATGCGTCGGCCCGGGGTTTCCGGCCATCTCCCTGGACAGGCCGCGCGCTGGACTTGCAACAGCGGCTCTTTACCTCACCACCTGACCTGTATTACGAGCGAAGTTATCGTTCGAAGGCACCCGCCGCGGACGATGTGCATGCGATCGGAGAGAAGGTGCTAGGGAAGGGGTACGACCCCATGTTCGACAAGAATTTCTTTCGCCTGCTTCACTACCATCCTGGCTTCATCCCGAAACGGGAGATTTTCAGCGCCCAGTTCGACGGAAAAGCCGCTGAGTTCCACCCGAATGTGATGGAAGCGGTCTTGGCTCTGGCCGAGAACCGCGAGGATCTTCAGCAATTTCGAGAGGCAGTCCTGCAGGGAGAAGAAACTTGTGAAAAAGCCTACCGAGATGTGGAGGAGTCTGCGCAACGAATTCGCCAGCTCAAAGCCCAAACGTTTGGAAATCCGGCGACGGCGGAAGAGGCCGCTCAAAAAGGAGACGATGGTGCATCAGGCAAGGACCTTCAGGAGTTGGAAACGCAGTTCGAGGCGGAGAAGAAAGAATATGACGAAGCCGTCAGCGCGTACCAAGTGTCATTGCAACAATTGAGTGTCGCCTTGGGGCAAATCAAAAATCAGTCCGGCGCCTTTACCGTTGAGCAACGGGCATTAGCCGTCAATGTCCAAGCCGTGGTCGACACCGCACAGGGATTGCTAGGGGGAACGCGCTTTCTCGTTGGCATCACGGCATTGCACCTGCCGAAGGCGATACCGAGAGTCGGGCAAGAATTGAGGCAGATTGCCAGCATGGGCGGGGATCCTGCGGTTACGCGTATGAAGCGCATTGTGGTGAATCTTTCGCTTCTGAAACCGAATCTTGCCCTGCTCGCAAGTGAATCCAATGTGCTGGAGAAGGAGAGCCAACCCTATGATGACCTGTTCGTGAACCGGATCAGTGCGCCTACCATTGCCGCGCCATAGAGGTGGATGGGATGGGACGTAAGTGAAGCCAAGGAATATCCCCACGCGGCAAAGGAGAACGTTCCCCAAATCGTGCGGGGAAGAGAGCGGGGTCGGAGGGGGATGGGTATTCGCTCAATTCATCGGATTCATTCAAATTCAACATGTTAGCTCAGAGATCCGAGCGGGAACGAAGGTTGCTCAAGTGTGGTTGCATCATGCGATGGGTAATCGAATACAGAAAAGTCGGGAACCGGGCAATCATTCTTACAGGAGGAGGCAGCACATGAAGAAGATGCAAGCATTCTTGGTAACAGGGACCCTCGCGGTGGCGACCTTGGTTGTGGGATGTGCGGGACAAAAGCCGCAGCAAGGTGGCCCTCTGGCCAGGACGGATACGCCGATTCAGGAGGTCAAGGATCTGCCGAAGTGGGTCACCGAGAAGGGGGCGGCGTTCAGCGGCGAGCGTCGGGTGTTGTATGGGGTCGGCAACAGTGCGGGCATCTATAACCCTGCGTTGCGTCGGAAGGCGGCGGAGGGTCAATCCAGAAACGACCTTGCGGCCACCTTGCAGGTCTACGTCGCGGGGCTCCAGAAACAATACATGGCCGAAACGACAGCGGGCAGTATGGAGAAGTCGAGCGTGGAGCAGCATATTCAAGACACGTTCAAACAGGTGACCGAAGCGACCTTGGTCGGTGCGCAGGTTGTGCAATATTGGGAAAATCCTCTGCGAAACGAAGCCTATGCCTTGGCACGGCTCGACATCGAACAATTTATGGACATCATGAAAAGCTATGCTGCGGCCAGCGGACAGTTCAAAGAATTGGATGCCAACTTGCGCGAGTTTGTGAGGAAGAATGCCGACAAGGCGCACGACGAGCTGAACCAGGAGTTGGAGCGAAGAAAACACGGCGCAAGCTAGCAGGTGCCGTAGAGAAGGCTGGCGATCGGTCGCGGGTGCTGCGGGCCCTCGTAGGAGAAGCATCCATCTTTGGGTCCGCAGCCTGCCGCCACCATGCGGAAGAAGGTGTGAGTTTGTTTCTCCCAACCGGGCGAATCACGGATTTAAACAGTGCAGACCATGACACACCAGCATGCTGAGGCTCCTGTAGTGAATTTAAGGAGGAGGCACCATGACCATCATGAACGGTGAGTGTTTCCTGAAAGCAAAACTCGGCGCGGCAGGGGTTGTTCTGTCATTCCTGATGATCTGCGGCGCTGGGGCCGGAGCCACCTCGCCGACAGACGGGTGGCTCATCACCCCGCAGGAAGCAGCATTGGCGCCTGCGGCTGACGTTCCAGGCGGGGCACTGCTCGATGTAGGGCGGCAGGAAAGCAATCTCGGACCAACGATCGAAGTCTTGAAGCCCAATGACGGCGGCAGGGCGTCGGCCCCGATCGAAATTCAGATCAACTTTGTGCCCAAAACAGGAGCAGTGGATGTGACCAGTCTCAAGGTCACGGTGGTGAAGTTGTTTCCCTTCGACATCACCGACCGGGTGCGCGACTACGCCACGTCAGCGGGCATTCAGATGAAGGAAGCGAAGATCCCGGCCGGCAAGCACATCGTGCGTATCAGTGTGGCGGATACGGATGGGGCCAGAAGCGTGAAGGAGATTGAGTTCGAAGTCCTGTAAAGAAGCCGTCGATGAGCGGGGGGGCGGGGAGGAAGCCACAATGGAGAAGGATATGAGGGGTGAAATCGACACGAACCGGTATGTGGGCAGATACGTCTTGGTCTGTCTATCTCTCGTGTGGGCCGTGGTGGGGCCGGCACCATGGCCTGAGGCACCGGCACGAGCTTCGACTCCGGCTCAGATCTATGCGGCGGCCGCTCCGGCGGTGGTATTAGTCGTAGCGAGTTCAGGGAGCGATGTCATGTCCGGGACCGGCTCTATCATCGATCCAACAGGACTCGTCCTCACGAACTCGCATGTGATTTTCGACAAGGATGCGAAGGCTCCCTACCGCAGCCTGTGGGTCTTCTTGCGCCCGGATCGAGTCACGGGAAATGAAAAAACGGACCTCGCCCTTCGCCTTCAAGCGACGCTTGTGGCGCACGACCCTGAGTTGGACTTGGCTTTGCTGAAAGTGACAGGCCTATCCAAGGCGCTTCCAGTTCTGCCGATGGGGGATCCCGCGACGATTGCAATCGGGTCCCGCGTGCTCGCGATCGGGCATCCCGAGCAGGGCGGACTCTGGAGTTTGACGACGGGAGTGATCAGTGCTGAGTGGGAGAACTTCACCCAAGTCCCAGGCAAGCATGTCTTTCAAACAGAAACCGGCCTGAATCGAGGCAACTCCGGCGGGCCGCTCATCGATGAGAACGGGCAGCAGATTGGGGTCAACACCTCGATGGCGAGAAAGGCGAAAGACGGCCTGGCGATCACCAGCATCAGTTTCGCCGTGAAGTCCAGTGTGGCCAAGGAATGGCTGGCCAAGCAGGGCGTGCAGGTTGCCTATGCGAAATCATTCCCTCCTGCTGGGCAAGGAAAGGACAGTGCCGCGCCGCAAGTTGGAGGTACTGCCCCACCGACGGATTCCGGCCCCAGACAGGCACTTCCGAGCGCCAAGCCCCAGCCTGCCAAGGTGCTCGAGAATCAACTGGAGGCCAAACCCGAATCGGGACCAGGTCTGCCGCCGGTCCGGCCGTTCAGTCTGGATCGGCTCATGCGCGGGTTGGCGCAGGTGAGCGAAGATCTGGAATCACAGATGGACCAGATGCAGGAAGAAATTCGTAAGCGTCGATAAGGAGCGATCATGAAGCAGGTGATACCAAGAACGGTGAGAAGATGGATGCGGGAAAAAGGACGGGCCTGCTGCGCCGCTGTCTTGGCGCTACTCATGACGATCGGCTCAGGAGTGGCGACTACCAAGGCCGTCGAGCCGCCGGCCACCAAGTTAGATTGTTCCGTCTACGAAACCAAATCCATGAACGTGTCCGCAGCCTTCACCGTCGCACAGTTTGTCTTCAACATCATTCCGTCGATCGGGTTCAGCCGCACGACGGGGGTCGCATGGGACAAGGTCGTCCATGGGACTATTGCGCGGTATGTCGAGCTGTGCAATCGCTACAACGCCGGCCTTGTCGATAAAGCGGAATATGAAGCGCGATTGAAGGAGATCGAAGCGCTCTATAAAGAGACCAAAGACATGGAAGAAAAGCTGTTCGCCGCGACGCGCCAACGGGCCAAGGAGTCCGTCGACGAGATGGATGAAGCACTCGGGCGAAAAACCAAGCGTCAGCCTGCGACCGCGGAGGTGGAAGCATCGGTCCGGGCGTTGGCGGAGAAGGTGGAGAGTCTGGACCCTATCGGCAAACCGCTGAAACCGGCGGCCCCATGCAAACCACCGGACATGTTAGGCGCGCCTGGGGCGCAGCCGGATCCTGGGCGGAACTGTTGAGTAAGCGGGGCAGGTCTGCGTCATCGTCGAACAGACCTGCCGGGTGGGTAGACAGGAAAGGCGCTGGGTAGAGATGGTGCAACGGGCCGTGGGGCGTTCACTAGGATGAGGGGTTCTATGAAATCGGGGCTCTTGGTTTTGGCATGGATGTTTGTACTCAGCGTCGCCGGACTGGCTCGGGCGGATGAGCGTGTTGAAGTGTTTTTGCAAACAGGACATGTCGGATCTGTTTCCGCCGTGGCGGTTTCCCCCGATGGTCGGTTGGCATTATCGGGTGGTGATGACCACACCCTTAAGCTCTGGGAGATCGCGACGGGCCGAGAGGTACGGACGTTCAAGGGGCACACAAAAGGTGTGTGCGCGGTGGCCTTTTCCCCCGATGGGCAATGGGTGCTGTCGGGTGGACAGTTGTACGATGACAACCTAAAGCTTTGGGAGCTGGCAACAGGGCGCGAAGTACGAACTTTCTCAGGCCACACCAACGCGGTATGCACGGTAGCATTCTCACCGGACGGGCGATGGGTGTTGTCAGGAGGGCATGGAACAGACCCAACACTGAGAATGTGGGATGTGACGACAGGACAGGAGATAAGAAGATTTTCGGAGCACAAGGAGTCGGTAACGTCTGCAGTCATTTCAACTGATGGGAAATGGGTCTTGTCAGGAAGTTACGACCAGACTCTAAAGCTGTGGGAAGTGGCGACGGGCCGAGAGGTGCGGACATTTAGGGGGCATGAGGGAGGAGTCAGTTCAGTTGCGCTTTCGCCGGACGGACGGTGGGCACTTTCTGGAAGTCACGATCGTTCAATGAAGCTGTGGGAAGTGGGGACGGGCCGAGAGATGCGGACGTTTAATGGTCGGGCTGGAGGCTCGATAACGGCAGTTGCATTCTCTCCAGATGGACGAAGGGCGATTTCTGGAGGATATTTGAACCAACCGATCAAGCTCTGGGATGTGGCGACAGGGAAAATTGTCCGGACATTCCAATCGAATGGTCAAACCGTAAATTCTGTGGCTTTTGTCCCCAACGACCATTGGATCTTGGCCGGGTACGAAGACGAGAGCGGGGGTGTTGCTCTTAAACTTTTTGACACACGCGACGGAAAGAAAGTTCGAGATTTTCATGGAATTCAGACGGCAGTAACCTCTGTCGCATTTTCACCCGATGCAAGATGGTTAGTGTCTGGAAGCGAAGACCGCATGCTCAAACTGTGGGAGTTGCCCACAGGTCGCATGGTACGGTCACTCGACGAGCATAAGAAAGGCGTTACTTCAGTGGCGTTTTCTCCAGATGCGCGTTGGATTGCCTCAAGTAGCCATGATGTCACGGTAAAACTGTGGGATGTTTCGACCGGGCGAGTATCGCACACTTTTCCAGGAGCTACATGGGGAGAAAGTCCAGTCGCATTTTCTCCCAATAGCAAATTTCTAATTGCGGGGAATTCGGATCCGGAAGGAAAGGTTCAGAGGTTGAAGTTATGGGATCTCGCAACTCGTCGTGAAGTCCATTCTTTTGAACCTCCGTTGAGCTCGATCGCTTTTTCTCCGGATGGACAATTCCTGTTGGGCGGGGGATTCTTTCATAAGTGGTTGCATCTTTGGGAGGTCGGCACGGGTCGAGAAGTGCGGCGATTCATTGAAAAGGGGCGCAACTATGACCTCGATGTCATGTCTCCCGTAGCATACTCGCCAAATGGACAATTGGTCCTCGGAACTCGTTTGGGCGATTTAAAACTGTTTGATACTAATACAGGAAACCTCGTTCGCACATTAGAAACAGGTACACGAGAATGGGTGAAGTCTGTGGCATTCTCTCCGGATGGTCGATGGTTACTGGCAGGCGGGGATGATCATGTGCTGCGACTCTGGGAAGTTGCTACAGGTCGGGAAGTGTTGACCTTATTGGGCCATTTTGCAGAGGTAACCTCTGTTGCGTTTTCTCAGAATGGCAACCTTGCAGTATCCGGTGGTCGCGATGGGATGATGAAACTATGGCGAGTAGCCGACGGGATCGAATTGGTTACTATGATGGGGTTTGGCGATGGCGAATGGATCGCCTTAACTCCAGATGGCTACTATGCTGCGTCCCCCAAGGGCGATACCCACCTGAATGTCAGGCTAGGCAACCAGGTGTATGGCATTGATCAGTTTCGTTCCACGTTTTATCGCCCCGAGATTGTCGAAGCCACTTTGAGGCTTGGGAATCGAGAGGAGGCCATTGCAAAGTTTTTCGGTGAGAAAGATGGGCGGACTCCAAACAGAATGGGTGATTTCGTCGCTCCTCCTACCGTGGTGATCTCCTCGCCGGAAGATCGTACGGTCCTATCGAGAGGGAAACTCGATTTAGCAATCTCCGTTGCAGACAAGAATTACTCCATTCAGTCGGTGCGTGTGTCTCGTAATGGCGCTCAGGTATGGCCGATTCAGACTCGTGACTTGGTCGTGACGGCCAAATCCGGCGCTGAGAAGGCATCTGTCGTTCCAGTGGCCGTTCCTACTGGCGTCCGGGAATGGATCGCCACCATCCCGCTGGATTTGGAAGAGGGCGAGAATGTGATTGAAGTGAAGGCCTTTAATGGTCATAGCGAGACAGTCAAGGCTATTACCGTTTCGCTACCTGCTTCTCTCGTACCCCACGACGACGTGATCAAGCCGAACCTCTGGATTCTCTCGATTGGAATCAATGCCTATCAGGATCGACAGATTCGCGCTCTGTCCTATGCCGAAGCCGACGCCCAGGCAATCGTTCAGGCGTTTACTCAGCAGCGAGGCAAGCTCTTCCGGGATGTGCGGAGTCTCATCATTTCGGATTCGAGCACAATGAAGCCGACCTACGACACGATTCTGGACAACCTCGGGTATCTCCGGCAGGCCGGGCAGAATGACGTAGTTCTGTTATTCCTCGCGGGGCATGGCATCAACGATGATCGTGGAGAGTTCTATTTCTTGCCGAGCGATGCGGCGATTCAGTCTGACGGGTCGATCAAGCGATCCCGCGCCATCTCGAACGACGAGATCAAGAAGGTGCTGGATCTGCCGGCGAAGAAGATTGTCTTCCTGGACGCGTGCCATTCCGAAGGCGTCAGCAAGAAGAAGACGCGCGGGGTCGACAACAATCGGTTCATCAAAGAGCTGCAAGCGATGGACGCGGTGATCTTAACGTCGAGTGCCGGCAATGAGCTCTCCCAAGAAGGAGATGACTGGAAACACGGCGTCTTCACCTACGCGCTACTGGAGGGACTGAGCGGTAAGGCCGATCTCATTACCAAAGATGGCATCGTATCGATGAAGGAGCTGGATGGCTATGTATCGGAGCGGGTGCCGCATCTCACCAACGGCGCGCAGCATCCGATCACCGACACACCCGGAGGCTATCGGAATTTTCCCGTGGCACTGCTGAGGTGAGATGATGTTTCAGGGGGTAAGGAAGTAGATAGAGTTAGGTGAACCGACTGTTTGGAAAAGGATTGCGGAATGGTTCTGCTGAAGTGTCGACTCTCCACCCTGCAAGCTGATGCTCTAGCGAGCCGTGACGGAGTGTGCGACACATGAAAGTTTCGAGGTTTGTCAGTCTTGTCATCGGATTCGCTGGCACTATCCTTCTTGCCCTGTTGATGCTGCTTGTCCCCGGTCTGACTGAATCGTGGGAAGCGAAGACTTTCGACCTTCGCTCACAGTGGCATCGGGCTACACCCGACAGCGGACGCCTTCTCCTCATCGGTCGTGATGCCGAGAGTGATGCTCGGTTCGGTGTGGGGATCTGGGATCGTGCGGTATTTGCCACCATGATCTCCGGGCTGCATCGCGCCGGTGCTCGGGTCGTGGGACTGGATTTTCACTTCGGCGAAGAGAGCCCTGCGGAGCGTGGCGGAGCAGTCAGTGATCGCGCCTTGGTGGAGGCTGCGACTCGGGCTGGCAATGTCCTGTTCCCGCTCCCTGTGAATCTGAGCGACCATGCCGGAGAAGCACCGACTGTGCCGCTCCCACTCAGAAACGGCGTGGCGCGATCCCTCCCTTCCTTTGAACCGGCGGTCCTCCACGCGCTTCCCACTACGGATCATATTGCCGGGCCGTTGCCAGGTCTGCTGCAAGTGGCACGCGGCGTAGGGCACATCGGTGCGATTTCGGATGCGGATGGCGTCTACCGGCGAGTCCCGTCGTTTGTGAATGCCGGGGGGCAGGCGATCCCATCGCTGGGGGTCGCGCTGGCGGCTGCGTATCTCCACATTACTCCGGATCGGATGACGCTCTCTCCAGGCCGCTCTTTGACCTTTCAGGAAGCGACATTCTCCGACGGCACGAAGAGAAATCTCTCCATTCCTGTGGATGATCAGGGCGACATCCTGATCAACTATGCGGGGCGCTGGACTGAGGGACCCTTCCCCTACTTATCGTTTGTGGATGTGTGGGATGCGATTCAGGAAGGGCGTGACGCAGAACTCCGTGAGCAGGTTGCGGGGAAGGCTATTTTGATCGTGCATGCCGCTCTGGGGTCGGATAAGCGACAGACGCCTCTTGAACTCACCGCTCCAGGCGGCTTCATCTTGGCCAACATTTTCAACACTATTCTGACAGAAAGTGCCTTATGGACCGTGCCCGTCTGGCTACACTGGGTGTTGATCATGGTGATAAGCACAGGGGCCGCGTGGTGCCTGTTGGCTTTCTCACTCTGGGGTGGACTGGTCGCTGTCGCTCTGATTGGCGCGGTCTATCTCCTCGTGTCGTTCGCTGGGTTTGCCTCGAGTGGGCTCGTTCTGCCGGTGGTCCTTCCTTTCATGGCGCTTGTTTTGGCCACAGGCAGCACGCTGGTCTGGACGCGCTGGCTCGGTGCCCGACACATTCGTCAGTTGGAGGACGAACGTGTCGAGTATTATCGTCGATTGGCGGACACACAACGGGCACTGGTCGAGCGTGAGACCCGGGCGGAGCAACTCGAAGAAGACCTCAATCAAGCGCAGGCCGACGCGCGCGTGGGACAGACAGAAGGCACGGAACTCCATGCCTTGGTGGCCGCTCTCCAACGTGATCTCCAGACTGCCCAGGCCCAGGCCTCCCAAGCCCGAGATGCCGTCAACGATCTCCAATCTCGATTGGACAAGATGCAGACGGCACAGGCCAAACGATCTCCTCTCCTGGAAGGGGAACTGGACGCTTTGCGGCAAGACTGTGCGCAATTCGGTATTTTGACGCGGGATGCCGTGTTGCTTCGCACGTGGAAAGACCTGAAAAAGGTGGCCAAGAGCCATGTGCCCATTTTGATCCTTGGCGAGCCGGGTACGGGAAAGGAATTGTTCGCCCAAGCCGGGCATCGGTTGAGCGAGCGGGCGTCCTACGCGTTCGTGCCTGTGAACATGGCAGCCGTGCCTGCTGACCTCTTCGAAAGCGAGCTGTTCGGGCATTTGCGAGGATCTTTCACCGGGGCAGTCCGTGACCACGAAGGCTATTTCCAGCAAGCCGACAAGGGCACGATTTTCCTCGATGAAATCGGAGACCTTCGATCCGACCTTCAAGCCAAGCTGCTTCGCGTGCTGCAAGATGGCGTGGTCATGCGGGTCGGCGACAAGAAAGCCATGAAAGTGGACGTGCGGGTGGTGTCGGCCACCAATCGAAATCTTCTGCAGGGGATTGCCGAAGGATGGTTTCGCGAGGATCTCTATTATCGGTTGCATGGCATTGAACTGCGTCTCCCACCGTTGCGCGAACGCCAAACCGATGTGCCGGCGCTGGCGCAGGCCTTTATCGATCAGTTTGTCGCCAAGGCGGGCCGAGGACCGGTTGCGCTTTCCCAGGGCGCGGCCGATCGTCTTCAGAGTTGGCCCTGGAAAGGCAATGTACGGGAGTTGAAACGATGCGTTGAGAATGCGGTGATGCTCGCGGAAGGCGCAACGATTCAGGTGGAGGACTTGCGGTTAGCAGGGTCAGTAGCGGCCACGACCACGTCGGCGGTACCGGTGACCGATGCTTTAGAAGGAGAGGGCGATCCTAAAAAGAGCGATCCCGCGTTGCTGAAGACCATTCGTGAACATAGCTTCGACCTGCAAGCCACCGCAACGACGTTAGGATGGGACCGTAGTACGGTGATGCAGCGGCTGAAGGGAATGTGCTTCCAAGCCTTGGTGCAGTCGAAGGGAGATCAACGAGCGGCGGCGGCGAGTCTGGCGGGCGAACCGGGATTGACCAGACTAGTGGAGGTCAAGCTCAAGGAGTATGTCGAGCATCTGAGGAAGGTTGTCGCCACATATCCCTCAACGGAAGCTGCGCTGGCCGGGTGCCGCAAACGGTTTAAGAATCTGCCGGAGCGTTATCAGGAGGCGCTGGCGACGCTGGTCCGCCTCAACATGGAGGGTGGCGGGTAGGCGGTCGGTGAGTAGGCTAGAGCGGGCGAAGGAGGAGGAACCGATGGCTCCTGCATGGTCAGTGACTGGTTTCACGGTGTGCTGCATCCTGTACGTGCTGGGGGTGTTCTCTGCTCCATCAGCCCAGGCCGGCGGTTGTGAAAAATGGAAATCGGAGTTCCTGAGTGGGGCGATGACGCTGACCTCCTACATTAATGCGCACCACAAATATTTTCAGAAGAAGCTGACCAGCGTCGAGTTTGAGACGCAGGCCCTCAATCTTGTTGCCAAGCTGACGGCGCTTGAAGGTCGAGTCAAGGCTGTCGCGTCGTGCGTTCACCCCGAGGATAAATTCGAAGGCCGGAGGCGATTTCTGCTCCAGACGTTGGCCGTCGTGATTCCACTTATGAAGGCGGGGGATGTGGTGGCGCCGGAGATTCGCGACCGACTGGAACGGGAGGGGCATGACTGACGGGGCCTGCGGCGTGAAGGTCACGATGGTGTCGGGTTCTTGCCTCCGAGCTGTCTAGAAGATCGGTTGACCAGAGGGACGATCACTGAGCTGGTCTCCGGAGGGAGGGCCTGTGGAGATGTATTCCCACACAGGCCCTCTGGAGGAGCAATGAGCTTGGCTGCGCATTTACGCACAGTGGTCTCTCTCTAACGTGTGGATGGTGAATCTGAACAGGCCGCAGGGTTGGCCAGGCAGTAAAGCGCCAATAAGAACACACCGGTTCCAACTACCTGCTCAGCCGTATCGTTGGCGGTGGACTGGCTCTGAGTCATGAGCCGGTTCGGAGCCACCCACTCCACGGCTCCGTTCAGATACCGCACTTTGACCCACCCGTTCTCTTTGCCCAGGACGACGACCAGCTGATTCTCGAAGAGGTGGTCCAGATAGTACGTGTCGCCCCGATCGACGAAGCGATAGTCGGCAGCCTGGCCGGCCAGTGGTAAAAGCAAGATCGCAAGGGAAACAGACAGGGCAATGGCTCGCATCAACATGGCACCCTCCTTGTGAATAATTACAATGGTCATAACGAACATCGATCTACCGTGTGCAATTTCTAGCGAGGAGTTGAGCAAGAGAAATGCCATTGCGGGTCAGTTCACAGTGATCATCTAAGTCGCTGTTATGAAAGGAGTAAGGGCGATCAGACTGGGGTCGATGGGGCCAAGGCATCTGGGAGTGCGGTGTGGGATTCCCCGCGAGCTGTGGGGAAAATCGAAGGGGAATCCGACGTGGCCAGGCAGAGTCAGAGTTGAATGGTCGGACAGACTTTCAAGGAGAACCCATGCGCGCGAAATACGTGCAAATGCTCGGCGTCAGGGAATGGCGTTTGCATAATCCCGGCCCAACAAGGTAGCGCGATCCGGCGAGGATTGCGGCCTTATCGGAGGTGTGATACGAGCATGCCGCTTCGATTGAGTACAGGGCAGAAATGAGCCGGTTATGCGCCCCCCACATTCCCGACAACCGTACCTGCAAGGAGTGTTGACCATGCCTAACTCCACGATGATGCCGGAATGGCTAAAACAACGGATGATCAACCGCACGGTATCGCTTTCCCAATGGAACAGCGTGACGATGGGCGGGCTCGTCCTGCTGACCATGCTTACTGTGATTGCTGAAGTGAACGCTGCTTCTGCCGGGTCCAATAGGTCGCAATCAACGGAGACCCAGAAGCCGATGATCTATCCGCAGTTAGGACATAGTGCCTTACCGTTGGACGCAAAGCTCACGCCAGATGGGCGTCGCGTCATCTCGTTGGGGGGAGATGGCGTGCTCAGGGTTTGGGATCGTCAAACGAGCAGAGAACTGTATCTGATCATGGCTAGTGATCATCTCGATGGGTCGTTGGAAAGCGAGAAACGCTTATTTGTGAATCGGGACGGGAAACAAGTTGCAGTTCGAGGGGTGAAAGGCGGGAGAGACCTTCTCACGATTGTGAGTGTAGCGAGTGGGGAAATCCTTCGGGAAATCTGGCTCGATCACGAGGACATGAAAGGGAGCAAAGTCAAAGACCTGGACGTGTCTCAGGATTTCTCGATGGTGGCGGTTGCGTATGAAAACAATCCCGGCCTTGTTTTGTATTCCATGTTCTTGGGAGGCGTGGTGCAGCGGTTTGAGGGTTACAGCTTGAAGGAGGTTGCCTTTATCCCTGACGGGAGGATCGCGTCCCGCACGGAGGGGAAGATCATCATCTGGAACCCCAAGGCCGGTGGGGCGCCCCAAACACTTGATACAGGCCAGAACGAGGAACCTTTCTGGAATGACGCTCGTCCCGGTTTGGCCCTATGTGACCATTGGCTTCTGTACCACGGCAAAGATGAGCTTGTGGCGTTCGATTGGCAGACAGGAAAGGTGGCCCAAAAATGGAAGGATGTCGGGCTCGCATTTCTCTCGCGCCCCACTGGCGTCTGCTCACGAAACACATCAGATGTCTACCTAGCGCGCTATGAACCTGATCTCAAAGTCTTGAAAAATTCACGTCCTATTCGGAAGGACATTCCCACGGGCAACCAGCGGTCGCTCATTGAGATTGCTGACGTTGGAATTCCTGCCATCTATGACCAATCTGTTGACGGGCGGTTTCTCGTTGTCACACCTGTATTCCCTTTGGATATTGAAAACAGCGAGAGCCGTGACCGGTTTGAGTTTGCGAACAAGGAGTTGGTCATTGTCGATACGGTAACAGGTCGTGTGGTCCAGCGATTGACAGGCGGGATTCCAGCAGTGGAGCGGGTATTTGCCTTTCAGTCTGGAGGACGCGCCCTTTCGATGGGGAAGGATCATCGCATCAACCTATGGAATCTGGAACATGGCCGTGTTGAATGGAGCCTCGAATGGAAGAGGCCCGTGCAGTGTGTGGGTGCATTAGCAGGAGAGCGACGATTCGCGGTATTGGGATCAGAAGAGGGAAGGCCCAATTTTGCCACTTTCGAAATGAACACCGGCAAAGTGGAATCAGAGTGGAAGTTTGAAGGAAAGTGGGAAATGAGAGCATGTACGATCGTTCCGGGTCGTTCTGAAGCAGTGGTTGTTGTGAGAGGGGAGAGTGAATCTGACCGCCCATGGGAGATCTACCAATGGGATCTACAAACCGGTCAGCTGGTTTTACAATATCAGATCAATGCTGGGAATTATCCCCACGTGGACGTTTCTTCAGACGGAACGTGGACAGCCTGGTCTCAAAGTGGCCATGGGGTAATCCTTTTTAACGGGCCTGGGGAGGGGAGGGTGATTGCTCATGGGTTGGTGGACAAGGAAGGGGAACGAGAAGTGCCTCGTCTGGTCCAATTCTCCGCCGATGGGCAACGCTTACTGCTAGTGGGAGGGAATGGGCAGGCGGAGATCTGGGACGTTGCTCGGCAATCATTGGTGGCAGCGTTCCCCTCAGGGGCCAAAGTTGACGGGATGGGCTGGGTGACCGACTCACCAGGGGGGCAAGTGGTCTCAGGATGCAATGTGAATTGCACGGGAGTTGAGCTCCGCCACGCAGTGTCCGGGAAAATTCAGGGAAACCTGGTAGGGCACGTCGGGAAGCTGGCTTCGTTTGCATGGATCGGGGGGGGAACGCGCGCGCTGACGGGTGGAGAAGATGGCACGTTGCGCCTCTGGAATGTGGAGAGTGGGCAGGAGCTCATGACGATGGTTCGGTTTCTGGACGGTGAATGGCTGTCTGTCACCCCGGAAGGGTATTACGCATCCTCGTCCAAAGGCGATACCCATTTGAACGTTCGGCTGGGCGATCAGGTGTATGGAATCGATCAATTCCGCTCTACGTTCTATCGGCCGCAGGTCGTAGAAGAGACGCTTCGACTGGGGGATCGAGAACAGGCTCTGGTGCAAGTGTTCGGGGGGCAACGCCCAGAAACGCGTGTCGGCTACGTTGGATTTGTGTCGCCTCCGGTTGTGACGATTGCAGCCCCGGCGGATCAGGCCATTCTCACGTCGACACAGATGGATTTGGCCATTCATGTGGCGGATGCGACCTACCCGCTGAGATCTGTGCGGGTGTCAATGAATGGCGCACAGGTGTGGCCAAGCCAAACCCGAGACTTGGTCGTGACGAGCAAAGGCGTCGGCGGGACAGGGTCGGCAGCGCCGCTCGTGCTACCTGCGGGTGCGCGTGATTGGACGGCAACGATTCCGCTGGAATTGGAAGGAGCGTTAAACGTCATCGAGGTCCGGGCGTTTAATGGCTACAGCGAGTCGGTGAAGTCGATTGCCGTATCCCTGCCACCCAGTGCGCTTCCTCTGCGCGACACAATCCTCCCGAATCTCTGGATGTTGTCGATCGGGATCAATGCGTATCAGGAACGGCAGATTCGCGGGCTTTCGTATGCCGAGGCCGATGCCCAAGCGATCGTTCACGCGTTCACTCGACAGAAGGGCAAGTTGTTTCGGGAAGTGCATAGTCTGGTCATTTCCGATCACAGCGCCTTGAAGCCGACCTACGACACGATTCTCGACAATCTGACCTATCTCGGGCAGGCGGGACAGAACGATGTGGTGGTGCTCTTCCTGGCCGGACATGGGCTGAATGACGAGCGCGGCGATTTCTATTTCCTGCCGACCGATGCGGTGGTGAATCCAGACGGATCGCTGAAGCGTTCGAAAGCCATTTCGTGGCGAGAGTTGAAGACGATTCTTGACCTGCCGGCCAAGAAGCTGATTCTCGCGGACACCTGTCACTCGGAAGGCGTCAGCAAGAAGAAAACGCGGGGCGTCGATAACGACCGGTTTGTGAAGGAACTGCAGGAAATGAACGCAGTGGTCTTCACCTCCAGCCGGGGAGCGGAATTGTCGCAGGAGAGCGATGAGTGGGGGCATGGCGCTTTCACCTATGCGTTGCTCAATGGTCTGAACGGCAAGGCCGATCTCGTCCCAGATGGGAAGATTTCGATGAAAGAGCTCGATACGTATGTGTCGGAAACCGTGCCGCAGCTGACCAACGGCGCCCAGCATCCCATCACAGATACGCCCCAGGGGTACAGCAACTTCCCCGTGGCGTTGGTGAGGTAGGGTTCCGGTAGGGAGTCTCGGGCACCGAGTCATCGAGTTGAGGCGGTCAAGGACCGGATGATCCTGAAAAGGATGGCGACGATTGGATCGGGTATGCCGAAGCCGGGGTGTGTCGGGCGCCACGCGATGCTGAATCCTTTGTGTAGACGGTGAGACGGAGGGGGCGTATGGGCGATTGTCGAGGCACCATCGTTGGTTTCGCCATGCTTGCGGGGACAGGGCTTTTCCTGGTCATGGGATGTACGACGGCTCCAAACTCAGGGGCGAAAGATCCGTTGCCTCTGACAAGCCAGAGCGCGCTGTCCCATGGAGACCAAGCAGCCATTAAGGCTGACATGGAAGCGGCACAGGAGGAGTTGCGAACCGGCAAGCCTGCGCCGGTTCCCGCTCAGTCCACCAGGGTTGTGTCCGGTGGGAGTGGCCGGTGTGAATCGTTACCCCTGCCGGGGTGGGTGGGGCAAACGGTTCCACTGCAGGCGGTGGGGCGTTCCAGCGTAAGCCAGGAGGATGCTGATAAGAGCGCGCGCCTTGAGATGATCAAGAGTCTCGAAGTCAAGATTGAAGGATCGGATCGGACCAGTCAACAGGAGACGACTGGCGCTGGATTCTCCTACAGTGTCTCGTCGGATGTGGTGGAGACAGTCCAGATCACCATCTCGGGGCTCGAAATCCTTCAGCGATATACAGACCCCTGCGGGTCATCCTATTACTCGCTGGCTCGGCTGGATCGGGAACAGGCCGTGAACGCCTGGGGTGTCGATCTGAAGGCGTTGGGCGAGCAGCATGGTGAGTTGACCCGGCAAGCCGCCACATTGCAGGAGCAGGGCGAGGTGCTGCACGCGCTCAAGCTGTGGCATCAGGCGCTTGAAGTCGATGCGATTGCCGAGCAGCTTGATCGGCGGATTCATTCCCTCGCGCCGCACAATGCTGGAGGCGAGGCCGGCGCGGCGCGCTTGGCACAGACTCGCCAGCGGTTTGCCGCGCTCCTGATGTCTCTGAAGCTTGAGAAGGTGGCCGGTGATCACCAACGGGCCAGGCCTGGGAAACCCTTGTCCGATGCATTGGCGGTCCAAGTCCGCTCGACGTTACAGGGGCAAGACCGTCCGGTGCCGGAGATGCCGGTTGTCTTCTCATTTGAAGCAGGCAAGGGCGAAGTGGACTCGGTGCTCCGTACGAACCAGCAGGGACGGGCGGAGGCGCGTGTTCGCCACGTCGAGCCGGGGCAAGGCTCAGCCGTGATTGTGGCGAAGGTAGCGGTCGATCAGTTGGGAGTCACCCTCCCGCCTTCCCTCCGCGATCAACTGACGCGCCATCTCGCGGAGCAGGTGGTCAAGTTTTCCATGACGCCGCCGCCGCTCGCCGGAGACAATAGTCCCCTCGCGATGGCTTTGCACGACCTTGCGCTGCGCCTCTCATCCCACGTCAACGATTCCGATGGCGCCCTCACCGTTCTGGAGGGGTTTCTCGAAAACCGTACGAGAACGCGCTTGTCGATCAGTACGCGATTGGAAACCGGTCTGATTACCGGGTTGAGCCGGTTCGGCGTGTTGCGAGTGATGGATGGCGGAGTCGTGAAGGCTGAGGATGCGACGAACAGCTCCACCGGCGGGTCAGCGCAAGCGGTGTTGTCTGCTGTATATGAAGCCGACGCGACGGGGGGACTCTGGCTTTCGGCCAAGGTGGTGCGTTTGCGTGACCATGTCATGGAAGCGGTGGCGGAAGGCACGATTCCGCGCATGGCTTTGACGGGTGAAGATTGGCGCGAGTTGAACGGCGTAGTGGTCGGCGGAAGGCCTCCGGTGTCGTCGGTTGGGTCCGGCCAGGCCGAGACCTTTCACCGCTGGGTCGAGGCCTTTTGGGATCTGCGCAATCCGGCCGGGTTCCGCACGGAACTGGTGGCCGATCGGCCGCAGTATCGAGTAGGAGAGAAGGCAAGCTTTCGCTTTCGCACGACCCAGGATTGTTATCTGACCGTGATCAGCATCGGTGTCAGCGGGTCCTGGATTGTCCTGTCTCCCAACAAATATCGTTCGGATCTTCGCCAAACGTTGGTGCGCGCCGCCGATGGTTGGGTGACAATTCCCGATCCGATCAAGGATGACTTTGAGTTCACGGTGGATCGGCCGCTTGGCACGGAACGGATCAAGACCATCTGCATGAAGCAGCCTACGCCGCTGGTGAAGAATATGGATGTGAGCCGGGGCTACTTCATGCTGACGCCCTCGGACGCAGCGGCTGTCAGCCGAATGGAATGGTCGGACCTGTTGTCGCAAGGCAACCAGTGGAGCGAAGCTCATGCCGGCATCGTGACACTGGAAGCGGGGGAAATGGATACGAAAGGCCTGCGTGGCCTGAAGGCCCGAGGGCTGGTCACACAATGAGGAGATCACTCATGGGGATGGTGATGAGATCGCGGTGGGTCCTGCGCCTGCTGATGGGCGTGGTTATCTGGTTCGGGGCAGCCCAAGGCTGGGCCGGGGAGCCGCCGAGCAAGCCCCAACTGAGACTCGAAACTGGGATGCATATCACTAGTATCAGCCAAATCGGGACGGATGTTGCGAACCGATTTTTGGTCACGGGCTCCATGGACAAAACAGCACGAGTCTGGGATTTGGCCACGGGGAGGCTCTTGCGAACCATGTATCCCCCGATTGGGCCAGGATCCGAAGGCGATGTGTATTCGATTGCGATCTCGCCGGACGGCCAGACGGTTGCACTGGGTGGAAGGAGTGGGGGCTACGGGACCCACGCCCACGATGTATATCTATTTGATCGGACTAGCGGGCAGATGGTCAAACGTCTCAGTCTGCCAAATCTGATTAGTTACTTGGCTTTTTCGCCCGATGGACAGGCGCTAGTAGTGGCCTTGGGCGGAAAAGGTGGCATTCGGGTTTACCGAACATCAGATTATAGCTCACTAGGCGAAGATCGAGATTATAAGAACATGATTCACGCTGTGGCGTTCGATCAAAGAGGCAGGTTCGTTACTGCGTGTTTGGATGGTTTTGTTCGTCTCTATGATGCCAAAGTCGGCCTCCTGGCGAAGCAGCAGGTACCAGGCGGCTCACAGCCTCACGGCGTGGCCTTCTCGCCGGACGGTACGCAGGTTGCGGTGGGATTTAACGACTCGACCAAAGTGGCCGTACTTTCTGGACAGGATCTGTCATTTCGCTTTGCACCGGACACCAAGGAGGTTACAGAGGGGGCATTCCTGCGTGTTGCCTGGTCCGCAGATGGGCGCCAACTTTATGCGGGAGGCACGTATTGCCCCAGGAAGTGTATGATTCGAGTCTGGGGCAACGGCGGACGAGGCCCAGCTAGGAATCTAGCGATACGTTATGAGGCAATTCGATCTCTCGCTTCAATGCGGGATGGCGGCGTGGCTTTTGGCACGAGTGATCCCGCTTTGGGCGTCTTGGATGCGCAAGGCCACGGAACGCTGTTTCAGGGTCCGTCCATCACAGTTTATGGAAAGTTTTACAAAGGTGACTGGGCTCTTTCTTCTAATGCTATGTCAGTCCGCTATGGCTCTAACTTTGTCGGAGAGCCCTCTGCGCGTTTTGTCGTGGCGACCCGCACCTTGACCGTGGGCCAGGCCAGCGACGAGGAGAGGTTCGCCTCGCCAAAAACCAGTGCGTCAGGCCTTACCGTGACGGACTGGAAGGACACTGCGTCACCCAAGCTCAATGGCAAGCCGCTTGCGATCACAGAGAAGGAAATGGCCAGAAGTCTGGCGATCGCGCCGGATGACCAAAGCTTGCTATTAGGTGCAGATTGGTTCCTCCACCTCTTCGACCGGAACGGTCACGAACGTTGGAAGGTGCCGGTGCCTGGAGTCGCCTGGGGCGTGAACATTGCCGGCAACGGCCAAGTGGCGGTGGCGGCATTGGGAGACGGCACCATCCGCTGGTATCGGCTGAGCGATGGAGAGGAACTCCTTGCCTTCTTTCCCCTTGCCAATAACAAGGATTGGGTACTCTGGACTCCCACCGGCTACTATGATGCCTCTCCAGGCGGCGAAGACTTGATCGGGTGGCATGTCAACCACGGCAAGGATCAGGCGGCGGACTTTTTTCCCGCTGCGCAATTTCGCCAAACCTACTACCGACCCGATATCGTCGCGAAGGTGTTGGAGACCTTGGATGAGGGGGCGGTGGTTCGGCTGGCGAACAGTGAGAGCGGGCGCAAGGTCCAGACCGCGGCCTTGACCGAACAACTTCCGCCGGTGGTCACGATTCTTTCGCCCGGCGAGGGGGCGATGGTCTCCGCATCCGACGTCACCGTTCGTTTCACGGTGCGCTCGCCTTCGGGAGAGGCGGTGACCGGCGTGAAGGCTTTGGTGGATGGGCGGCCCGTCTCCGTGGCACGGGATCTTAAAGTTACCGCGAAGGCGCAGGCGGAGTCCGACGTGCAGGAACTCCGGGTCACGATTCCCGAGCGGGATGCTGAAATCGCCATTCTGGCGGAGAATCGCTACAGCACCAGCGTGCCCGCAGTGGTGCGGGTAAAGTGGGCGGGACGGGGGCCGGGACAAGCGGATCCCTTCGTCATCCAGCCAAGACTCTACATCCTGGCGATCGGGGTCAGCCAGTACCAGAACAAGGATTTGACCCTGGGGTTTCCCGCCAAGGACGCCCAGGATTTCGCGGCTGTGCTGCACAGCCAGAAGGGCCGGTTGTATCGAGACGTGACGGCGAAGGTCCTCACCGATGGGGAGGCGACGAAAGATGACATTCTCGATGGCCTGGATTGGCTGCGCAAGGAGACCACGAGTAAGGACGTGGCGATGCTGTTTCTCGCGGGCCACGGCGTGAATGATTCCAACGGCATCTACTACTTTTTGCCGGCGAATGCGAATCCGGACAAGCTGCTGCGGACCGGCGTGGTCTTCTCCGACATCAAGAATACCTTGGCCTCCATTGCAGGAAAGACGCTGTTTTTCGTGGATACCTGCCATTCCGGCAACATCATGGGCGCCAGGCGGGGTGTCGCGGACATTAACGCCGTGGTGAACGAGTTGGCAAGCGCAGAGAACGGCGCCGTGGTCTTCGCCTCATCCACCGGCAAGCAATATTCGCTTGAAGATCAAGCCTGGGGGAATGGAGCATTTACCAAGGCGCTGGTCGAAGGCCTAGACGGCAAGGCGGACTACACGGGTAAGGGCACGATCAGTATCAACATGCTGGATCTGTATCTCTCCGAGCGGGTGAAGCAACTCACCGGAGGCAAACAGACCCCCACGACCACCAAACCCAACACCGTTCCGGACTTTCCGATCGCCCTGCGGCACTAGGGTTGGTTCGGACCCTCTCCGGCCACCTGTTCCCTGCAGGGCGCGGCGAGTTCCCTACATTCTGCGGGGACGCCGCTCGCCTGCACTAAAGACGGATCTAACCTCCGCGTCTAGCTTTTCCACGCAATATCTTCGTAACCACTCGGTTTTTCACGATACTCTGCCTTGGAACCCGCATCATTTCCTTTTTGGCGCTGCTGGCACTAGGGTTGCGATATCGCATTGGCATAACCCACTAAGGAATGGAGGATGCCATGTTGGAATTCGCGCTCATCATCTCGATCAGCATCCTGGCAGCACTGGATTTCCTGAACGTGGGGACTGAGGCACACGGACCTTGGTCCCTTCAGCATTAATAACGAAGAACGCGCATGAATCTTTACGACGGGAGGTGTGTCATGGGAAACTTTATTTTTGGGGCGATTGTGGCGGTTTTGGGTCTCGCGTATGCCGGAGGCTGGGACCCGGGGAATGAGGCGGTTGGTCACATCGTCGAGGTGTATCAGCTCGCGGACGTGGGCCTCATCAATGGGCAGCCGGACGCGGGTGTGCGCGTGAAGACGATCATCAAGAATGAGGGGAAGGAGGGGTTCCTCCGCGTGAAGGCCCGACTGTCGAGTTCAGAGGGAGAATGGACCCGCGAACAGAAGCTCCATTTCAGCAGCGGTGAATCCAAAGATCTGGCGTGGTTTTTCAGTGAACCCTCGGTAAACGCGTCCAACGTTCAGTCTTGGGTGGAAGTATCGCCTGGGAAAAGCTCAGTTCAAGAATCGAAGAAGAAACAGGTCTGAAGGCTTCGGAATCGCGGCAGCACGGCTCTGTCAAAAAAAGATCCACATGCTGCCCGTATTTCACCCGGCAATCATACATCCGAATACCTTTGCTCCCCCTTCTCCTAGTGTTCTGTTCTGGATATGCAATCATGATTTCTCGGCCTGTCGGATCGGAACTGGCGCGTTGAGCAGCGGACCACGCTTATGGTGAGGTCCCAAAAAGCATCGTGAGTCAAGCATGAGGTGGAGCGCTCAATGAAAGACAAGCTCCCAGCAGATTGATCCTCTCAGGGATCAGAATCTTGTGACAATGACTGAGTGTCGGAGGACGTCTTTGCGGTTTTGCGGCGTAGGTATTCACATCGGCCGGAATGATTCTGCGGTGTGGGAAAGAGAGGGCTCCGCTAGCGTTTCAGTTGGTCGCCGTCGTGAGCAGACTCGTTACTATTTCCCGGGGTCTCATCGATTGCCACAATCACTTGTGGCGTATGGTTCTGGTGCCTGGTACGGGGCACTTTGCAGCACGATGTCCGTGGAGGGCGCGCCGCAGCGGGTACATGCAGAAGGCCATCATCGGCGGCCACAAACTCTATCTTCACACCGGCGAATATGAGGACGGCACCCTCGGCGAAATTTTCCTGGATATGCACAAGGAAGGCGCGGCCTTCCGCAGCTTGATGAATAATTTCGCCATCGCCATTTCGCTCGGTTTGCAGCATGGCGTGCCGCTGGAGGAGTTCGTCGAAGCCTTCGTGTTCACGCGCTTCGAGCCGAACGGGCCGGTGAAACTGAACGATCGTATCAAGATGGCGACGTCGATCATCGACTACATCTTCCGCGAACTCGCGATCACCTATCTGGAGCGGACCGATCTCTCGCAGGTGCGTGAAGAAGATCTGCGCATGGATTCGATGAAGAAAGATGAGCAGGATCCGGAATGCGTGGATGAAGAAGCGGACATGACCGCGCTCGCCAAGTCGTCGATTCTGACCGAGCATCTACCCGTGCGGCGGAATGGGATGAACGGCGGCAACGGCCATAGCCACAGACCGGGAACCGGCAGCGTCGCGCATAAGGTGGAACTGAAACGCGAGACCGTCACTTAGGTACGCCAGGAGGCCAAAGAAAAAGGCTACGAAGGTGATCCTTGCCAGAATTGCAAACAGTTCACGCTGGTGCGGAACGGAACCTGCCTCAAGTGCATGAGCTGCGGAGAGACTAGCGGTTGCTCATAGTATCCTAAGACAACCAAGATTGTGTGGGCCTGAAGCCGAGGGGGATGCAGCTGATGCTGCATCCCCCTCGCTGTTTGTGCTCGCCGTCTGCACACGAAGTCGATGAAACAGTCGTCCCGACATAGACGAGTTGTTTCGTGAGAGGAGTCACCTCACTCTCGCAACGAATCCACCAATGCCTGAATCGTCAGCGGCGCATTGCCTTCCGCCCGGTTGTTGACCAGCACATAGGTGCTCCGGTTTTGTGCAGCGGCTTGTCGAACGAGCCGTACCGTGTCCTGCCGCATCTCCGGCAACTCGCCCACAATCCTGTTGTACGGTTCGGCACGTGTCTTCGCCGCCTCGTGGGTCATCCTGAGCGGAGTCTGGAGACGAAACACGCTGAACGGTGCGGTAAAGGCCCCCAGTCGCTGATGTTGTTCGGCGAGGGACGGCATGAAGGACCAGTGATTGTAGGTATGCGCCACGCCGTGTCGCGTGAGCACTTTCTGGTACTGAGGGCCCAGCAGCCCCGCATTCCGGATTTCAACGGCATACCGGAAGTCTTTCGGCAGACGTGTGAAGAATCCGTCCAGCGCGGTGCAGAATTCTTCGATGGACAGTCCGTGGCGTTGAAACTCGAATAGGAACGGCCCTGTGTGCGGGCCGAACCGGGCGTCCCGATAGGACTGTAGCACCAGCTTAATGAAGGCCTCCGCGTTGAGAAAATTCGGATTCCGCTGTCCGGCTTTGATTCCGTACCGGGCATGTGTGGCATAGGTGGGGATGGTGATTTCCTCCCAGACCTTGGCGCACATTTCAAAGCCCTCCGGGATCTGCGTCAGATACCGTGTGAGCTGGTTGACCGTGGGAGGCCGGTAAAACGTCGCATCGTTCCCCACGGTACGAAAGAGTGGCTCGCCCTTGTAGAGATACTGGCAGAATTCCCCGAGACATTCCCGTGTGAAGCCGGTTTTCGTATAGGCGCGTGTATAGATCTGCCCCTTCCAACCTTCATAGGTCCAGGTGGAGGTGCCGAAGCGAATCAGGGGAGACAGAGTCATGGCGCCCCAGTGTACGGATCTTCAACCGGCGCCTCAAGAGAGAGGCAGAGCCTGTGCTACGCCACCCCTCAATCAACTGCCCGTTGTGATAGTCACGGTCGTCGACGTCACCATGCCGCGTTTTGCTACAGGATGCCGGCCGAGGTTGTAGCGGCTCGCCACGCGTCAGCTCAACGGCTGGTTGGAACCAACGGCGATCAGGGGAATTGGCTGGTCTGCTCATCAGGAACGCGGGGCATTACCTTTGCTCCTACGAATTAACGGCGCTGTCCGTGGATGGGAAGGAACTTTCAATCTGCGCTGCGTCATGGCCCATTTCCATCATGAGGTGTCCAATGGCGACCGAAACACAGAAGCAGGACTCACAGACCATCACGTTGAGTGTGATCAAGGCGGACATCGGCGGATTTGTCGGACATTCGGCGATCCATCCGGCCTTGATCGAGTGTGCGCAGGAGAAACTCACGGCGGCTCAGACCAGTGGCTTACTGGTGGATTTTCACGTATCGGCCTGCGGGGATGACTTGCAGCTGATCATGACGCATCGGCATGGTGTAGACCACGAACCGATTCACCATCTCGCCTGGGATACGTTTGAAGCCGGCACCGCAGTGGCCAAGGATCTTCACCTCTATGGCGCAGGGCAGGATTTACTGGCCGATGCTTTCAGTGGAAACGTGCGGGGTCAGGGGCCGGGTGTGGCTGAAATGGAATTCGTGGAACGGAAGTCCGATCCGGTGCTGATCTTCATGGCGGACAAGACGTCGGCCGGCGCCTGGAATCTCCCACTGTACAAAATGTTTGCCGATCCGTTTACCACGGCAGGCCTCGTCATCGCTCCGACGCTGCACCAGGGATTTCGATTCGAAGTGCACGATATCTACGCACACAAGAAGATCTCGTTCGATTGTCCTGAAGAACTCTACGACATGTTGATGTTCATCGGTTCCCCCGGTACGTACACGATCAAGTATGTGTACTCACGGGCGGACGGGACGATTGCGGCGGCCTCGTCCACGGAGCGGCTCTCGCTCATTGCGGGCAAGTATGTCGGGAAAGACGATCCGGTGATGATCGTCCGCGCGCAGCAAAACTTTCCGGCGGTGGGCGAAGTGCTCGATCCGTTTCGGTATCCCTGGATCATCGAGGGTTGGATGCGTGGCTCGCATTACGGCCCGCTGATGCCGGTCTCGGTGAAGCAGGCGACACCGACCCGTTTCGATGGGCCTCCGCGTGTCGCCTGTCTTGGATTTCAATTGGCCGACGGCAAACTCGTCGGGCCGCGGGATATGTTCGACGATCCGTCGTATGATGAAGCGCGCCGCGATGCGAACCGGATCGCCGATGTGTTACGGATGCACGGTCCCTTTGAGCCGCACCGGTTGCCCCTCGACGACATGGAGTACACGACGATGCCGCAGATTATGAAAAAGTTGGAAGGTCGCTGGGCTAAGGTGTAGCAGGATGCGGAGAAATAAGGTTACGGTCGATCAACGGGTAGTCGCCGGGGAATGGCGGGCGCGGGGCTTCAGTTGTGATCTTTGGGTTGATCCGCCCGGGCAAGTGTGGGAGGATTACCGCCACGTGACCGACGAACTGGTGATGCCGGTGGAAGGCCGGTTGGAACTGGAGTTCGGGGGCCGGTGTGTCAGACCGGAACCGGGCGAGGAAATCCTCATTCCGGCCGGAGTGCCCCACACCGTCAGAAACATCGGCGGCACCAGCGTGAAGTGGCTGTATGGATACAGTCGCTAACATCCGAGACGAACCGACTCAGCAGAGGGAGAGGAGCCCATGCCGACAACGACGCAATTTGTGGTGAGTGGACAGAGTAAGCCTGGAGTGCTGGCTGAAGTAGCGGCCGTGCTCGGGGCTGCGGGAGTCAACATCAAGGCCTTCTCTGCGCCCGAGGTCACCGGCCCCGGGAAGCTGCGGTTGATTGTGTCGGATGTCGATGCGGCTCGTATTGCGCTCAGAAAATCCAAGATCAAGTTCCGTGAAGAGACCGCTCTGATTTTGAGTCTGGAGAATAAGCCCGGGGCCTTGAAACAGGTAGCCGATTCGCTCACCCGGGCGCGCATCAATGTAAAGTGTGGCTATTGCACCCCGTCGCGGGAAGGCAAGCGCGCGATCGTAGTTCTGACCGTTTCGAACACCACCAAAGCCCTTGGGGTGCTGCGCACCCATTCACTCGACGAATTCTGATCCGCCTCATGCTAGGGGAGAGGAGGGCAAGCACCAACCGTCTTCTTCTCCCCCTATTCGCTTTTCTCCTCACCACATGGCTCAGCGGCTGCTCCGGCTGGAGTCCGGCGCGTCCTTCGTATCCACCCGGCTATCCGTTGGGGTTTGTCGAACGAGGCAGCGCGTCCTGGTATGGGCCCGGCTTCCACGGCAATCGCACGGCGAACGGAGAGGTCTATGACATGCACAAGTTGACGGCGGCGCACCGCACATTGCCGCTTGGATCGGTGGCGGTCGTGCGATCCCTGAGCACCGGCCGGCAGGTGACTGTGCGGATCAACGATCGAGGGCCGTTCGCGCGCGGGAGAATTCTGGACCTGTCCCTGGCCGGAGCCCAGGCTGTCGGGATGGTCGGGCGCGGCACCGATGAGATCGAACTCCGGGTGATCAGTTACGAGGGACGAGCCGGGGGGATGGGAGTGCTGCGCGTGCAGGTCGGTTCCTTTGCCGATCCGGCGAACGCGCGAGCGTTGGTCGAACGGTTGATGAGTGCCTATCCTAGTTCAAAGATCGTCGGCGTCGATCTTCCGGATGGTCGCCGGTATCGGGTGTATGCGGGACAATTTCAAACGGAGGCCGCAGCCGAGCAGGCCGTCGCGCATTTGAGACGGGCACTGGAGACCGATCCATTCATCGTGCGCGACGATGCGCCAGGGGCGTCTACGGGGAATCCGTGAGGGTGCGGGAGCATGGCAAATAACCTAAATGACTGATATGCTGAATGATTGTTGCCGACATGGAATTGTCGTAGTGCTTGATGCGCCTGTCTGCCTGTGCTAATTGTAGTACGCGATGGATGAAAGTGACCCGAGAGGACCCGGTCTGGTCGTCTTCTCACGACAGAGTGCAAGTCTTGCAGTTCGAACCATAGGCTTCGAACTGATCCAAGGTTCCATCATTCACTCCTTCAACTTGAGTTTGTACCTCTAACCTCGATAGGTCTTATGGACATTATCGTTCTGATAGTCCTCATTCTTTTGTCGGCGGTGATTTCTGTTGTTGAGGTCGGTTTCTACTCCGTCAATGATACGAAGCTCAGGGCGCTGGCCGACACGGGCAGCAAGCGGGCGGAGATGGCCCTCCATCTTCGAACCGATCCGCAGCGCCTCCTGCTGACCATCCTGGTCGGCGATCGCCTGATCGACACCGCCACCGCATCGCTGGCCACGATTATCGCCTTGAATCGATTCGGAGGGCAGGGGCTCGAAGGTGTGCTCGGCGAAGCCTTCGCGGTGCTGGTCGGTATTCTGACCTTTGTTCTGCTGGTGTTTGCCGATCTGGTGCCCAAGACTCTGGCTGCCAAATACTCGGTTCCTGTGGTGCTGAACATGGCCTATCCGGCCTATGCGGCTCAGCAGGTGCTGACGCCGATCATGTTCTTCGTGGTGCCGCTTATCTACAAGTTGACCGGCGGCAAAGGGCTCAACGTGCCCTTCGTGACGGAAGAAGAGTTGAAGATCATGCTGGACCAGAGCAGCAAGAGCGGGGCCATCGAGGCGCAGGAAGTGAAGATGATCAAGAACGTCTTCCAGCTGAAGGACATCACGGCAGAAGACTGCATGACCCCGCGTATCTACATGTTCTCGCTCGACTGCAATCAGTACCTGCGCGAAGCGAAGGAACTTCTGTTCAAGTCCAAGTATTCGCGCATTCCCCTGTACGAAGGCACGCTGGATAACATTATTGGAATTCTCTATAAGACCAAGGCCTTGACGGCGTTGGCACAGGGGCATACGGAGATGAAGCTTCGCGATATCGCGCAGCCGGCCCTGTTCATCCCGCATACGAAATCCGCGGACGACCTGATGAAGCAGTTCCAGTTGGACAAACGCCACATGGCGATTGTGGTCAACGAGTTCGGTGGTGTGATGGGCCTGGTCACGTTGGAGGACTTGCTGGAGGAGGTGGTCGGTGAGATCGTCGATGAGACGGATATCACCGAAGAGTTGATCAAGCGTATCGGCAAGAACCAGATCCTGGTGCATGGGCGCACCGAGGTGCGGAAGGTCAACGATTTCCTCAAGGTGGATTTAGGCGACGATGCCGTGACGATCAGCGGTCTGGTGCAGCATGAACTGGGCAGGATTCCCAAGGTCGGTGAAGAGGTGCATATCGCCAATTGCCGCCTGGTCATTCATGAGGCGGACCCGCGGGTCATCAAGAGCGTCAATATCTACAAAGAAGAGAAACACCCGGTCACGCATGAGCCCATCGCCGATGAGCATGTCTCTGTCACTCAGGCGTCACTAGAGCGGTAAATTCCGCTTCCGTCAGAATCCGCACCCCCAGTTTCTGCGCCTGGTCGAGTTTCGACCCAGGATCGGTCCCTGCCACCACAAACGATGTCTTCTTGCTGACACTCGACGAAACCTGTCCCCCTAGTCGTTCCACCAACTGTTTGGCCTGATCGCGGCTGTACCCGGCCAGGCCGCCAGTGAAGACGAAGGTCTTGCCCGCAAGGCTCTCGCTGCCGGCTGTGCTTTCAGTCGACGGGGGAGCGATCGTCAGGCCCCGTTCGATCAGACGCGCGATGACCCCTCGGTTCCGCTCTTCGCTGAAGAACGAGGCGAGGCTCGCAGAAATCTCCGGGCCGATTTCGCGCACTTGCAGCAGGTCCTCCTGCGTTGCCGACATCAGCTTCGACAGGGTGCCGAACTGTTTCGCCAGCACGCGCGCGATATGCTGCCCCACCTGCCTGATGCCAAGCCCCATCAACAGCCGGTCCAGTGAGACAGATTTGCTGCGCTCGATCGATTCAAGGAGCAGGCTTGCCGATCGGTCGGCAAAGCCCTCCAACGTGAGTATTTGCTCTTTGGTCAGACTGTAGAGATCGGCCAGGTTCCGGACGAGCCCGACGTCGACCAGTTGGGCCACCGTCTTTTTGCCCATCCCGTCGATATTCAACGCGCTCTTGGAGGCGAAGTGTTCGATGGCGCCCTTCAGTTGAGCGATGCAGACGGTCTGGCCGGTGCAGTAGAAATAAGCCCCCTCGCGTGCTACAGCCGATCCGCACACCGGGCAGTGCTCCGGCATCACGAACGGTGCCTGTCTCGTTTCTCCGGGAACCGGGACCCGTTCGGCGATGGCGGGGATCACGTCGCCTGCGCGCTCCACCTTGACCGTGTCGCCGATGCGGACATCTTTGCGTGCGACCTCATCGGCATTGTGAAGCGTGGCCCGGCTGATCGTGACACCTCCGACTTCCACCGGCTTGAGCAAGGCCAACGGTGTCAGGGTGCCGGTGCGACCGACCGAAACCGCGATGTCTTGAATGACCGTGATTTCTTTTCGGGGCGCAAATTTGTAGGCGATGGCCCAACGAGGACTGCGGGACTTGTTGCCCAGCTGGTCTTGCCACGTCCGGCGGTCGAGTTTGACGACCACGCCGTCGATTTCAAACGGAAGCGAGTCCCGCATCGCATCGGTGGCCTGTTGGAACGAGAGGACTTCGTCAATCGAGCGGCAACGTTGCCGGTGCTCGGGAACAGGAAGCCCCCAGGCGGCCAATGCGTCCAACTCATCCCAATGGGTGGGTGGGGCTGTGCCGGATATCGCCATGATGTCGTAGCAGGTCAGGGTCAAGGGGCGCGACGCGGTGATGCGGCTGTCCAGCTGCCGCAACGATCCTGCTGCGGCATTACGCGGATTCGCAAACCCCTCCTCACCCCGTTCCGTCATACGGCGATTCAAAACCTGAAACTCATCCAACCGCATGTACACTTCGCCGCGCACGACCAGGTGCGCGGGCAGGGAGGGCTGGGGATCGAGCTGCAGCGGCAGCGCGCGGATCGTTCGCAGATTAATCGTCACATCTTCGCCGACCATACCGTCTCCGCGGGTGGAACCGCGGACGAAGGTGCCCCGGTCGTAGACGAGTTCCACCGACAGGCCGTCGAACTTCGGTTCCGCGGTGTAGACGATGTGCCCGGTTTCCAGTTCACGTTTCATGCGCTGATCGAACGCGAGGACATCCTCGTGATCGGTGATGGAATCGAGGCTCAACATCGGTTTTTCGTGAGGAACTTTGCTCAACTCGTCCAGTGGCGGCGCGCCGACACGTTGCGTGGGCGAGTCGCTGGTGAGCAGATCGGGATGCGCGGTTTCAAGCTCGACGAGTTCGCGGAAAAGCCGGTCGTACTCGGCATCGGAGATCTCCGGCCGATCCTTTGTGTAATACAGGTGATCGTGATGCCGGATTTCTCGTCGGAGGGCCGCGATTCGTTCTTCGGGTGTGCTGTGGGGCATAGGCTGATTACTCACGGATGAATTGCGCGGCAA
>WBZP01000836.1_pt1 | contig 40296 bp, 23 predicted proteins | sample 5204301 | NCBI WGS metagenome assembly WBZP01 (sample SAMN12412401, study PRJNA552823) | activated sludge metagenome | isolation source: activated sludge from nitrification reactor of wastewater treatment plant... | place: USA: Pennsylvania | collected 2017
CGTCGGTGTTGTTGTTGACGTTGGCCCCCAGCGCAATCTGGTCGCCGGTGGTGAAGAAGCGCGGCGTGATGGGCCGGATGATAAGTGGCAGGCGGGCCAAAATGTCCACGCTGGCCTGGCCGACCTGCGTGTCGTTGGTGGCCGCCTTGCTGTGCAGCCGCCAGGTGGTGACGTTGTCGGGCAAGGGGATTTCGACGGAGGCCTGACCGTTCTCGTCGGTGATAAGCTTGGCCTCCCAGTAAGCCGTGTCCTTAAAGTCCTGGCGAACGTCGTCCTCGTCCTGGATGCGGAAGGACGCCGCAGCCTCATCGCCACCGCCGCCACCGCCGAAGCCGCCGCCGGGCAGCGGCTCCTCGATGGGCAGCCCTTCGCCGGTGATGAGCAGGCCGGAGCCGAGCGTGCTGCGCAGCGGCTGGCGGAAGTAGAACGCCTCCAGGATGTGGGGCGCGTTGTCTTCCTTCAGCAGCAGCACGGCCAGATCAACCAGGGCCAGCGAGACTTCCGATTGCACGCCGTTGCCGCCCTGGTCGGTCACGGCGATGTCGAATGTGGCCGTGTCGCCGGGGGCGTACTCTTCCGCGCCGGGCGTCAGGGTCACGGTCAAATCGAACTGATTGGGCGGCACGACGATCTCCACGAAGCCGACGCGGATGTCGGCGTAGGGGAAGTCGGCGTCTGATGTATCCACCGGTTTGATGGCGGCAATCGTCACGTGGACGTTGGGCGCGTAGTCGGCGGTGATGGGCAGGGAGACAAGCTCGCTGCCCGCGATGGTGATGACCTGCTGGTCAATGATGTTGCCCCGTTCGACCACCAGCCAGGCTTGCACCGGCTGGGCGAAGGGGGACTGGACGAGGATTTGGGCCATCTCGCCCGGCTGATACTCGCTCTTGTCGAGCGTCAGATCCATCGTCCGCTGGTTGGGGTCGCTGCGCCAGCCGGTGAACTGGCCGTCCACCGACCAGATGGCAGTGCTGCTGAACTGCTCGCGCCCGCCGCCGTCGCTGACGGTGGCGACGACGAGGTAGGTTCCGCCCTCGTCGGGCGTGAAGCTGACCGTGGCCTGGCCGTTGTCGTCGGTGGTCACTGACTGGCGGCCGACCTCGGTGTCTTCCGGCGTCCAGCGGGTGACGCGCGTGCTGAACTCCTCGACGCGCTCGCTCACCCAGTCGCGGCGGTAGATGGCGACCTCGACCGACTGCCCGGCCAGCGGCGCGCCGTCCCAGTCAACGGTCAGCAGGTCCACCGCGGCCTCGTCGCCGGCGTCCACGATGTGATTCGTGGGGCGCAGGCCAACGTAGGTCTCAGCGGCGTGGAAGACGACCGTCGTCCGGCCGGTGACGGGGAACTCGCCCAGGCCGCCGACGGTGGCCTCGACGCGCACGTTGCGGCTGCCGGCATCAACCTCGTCCAGCAGATCGGCCGGCAGAGGGACGACCAGACGGCCGGCGGCATCGGTCTCGCCGCTTTCGCCGCCTAGGCCGGTCTCCAGTTGCGAGTTGAAGCCGAACGGGTCGGATTCGTAGATGAACTGCGCCTGATCGCCGAAGACGTAGCCCGGCGCGCTGTCGAATTCAGGTACGTACTCCGACTCGTAGATGTTCCAGTTGACCGGCAGCCCGGCGGCCGACCCGCCAAACAGATAGGCGGCCTCGACGTTGACGTTGGCTGCTTCGCCACGCAGCGCCTCGGCCCGGTCGGCGGTCACAGTGACCTGGAACTCCGGCGCGCGATACTCGGCCACGGTGAACGTCCGGCTGGAGAGCCAGAAGTCGCCGGTCAGGTTAAAGGAGTAGGTGCCCAGGGGCATGTCGGCCGGCAAGACCAGTTCGCCGGTGAAGACGCCGTCGGCGTCCAGCGTGACGGTGAACGTTTCGCTGAACGTTTCCGCGTCCTCGCCGAAGAAGAAGTTGGGGTTGACGGAAAGCTCCAGCTCCTCAACGTCGGGCAGAGCGTAGCGGCCGAACTGCGGCGTGCGCACGATGCCCTTATAGAACACCGTGTCGCCCGGCCGGAAGATGGGCCGGTCGGTGTAGATGTAGGCGAAGAGGGCCTGCTCCGGGCTGCTATCGGTGGTGATACCGAGTTGCCAGGGCCGGGCCGTCCCCGTCCACAGCGTGGAAGCGGCGCCGAAGCCGGCCGCGCCCGGTTCGTTGCTGACGACGAGCACGCCTTCCAGGTAGTTCTCGTCCGGCTCGTAGTCGAGGCGGGCGAAGCCGTTGGCGTCGGTGGTGGCTGTGCCGGCTTGCAGGCCGTCGCGCATGAAGAGCGTCAGGTTGCGCCCGGCCACAGGCTGCCCGGTGGCCAGGTCGGTGGCCCAGACGTTGACCTCGCCAAACATCTCTTTGACGACCAGGTTGGTGTCGCCGACGATCAGCAGGACGTTGCGCAATTGCCAGTAAGCCGTGTCGTCGTTGACTTCCGGCGCGGTGACGCGCAACTCATAGATACCGGTCGGCAGCACGCCGCCGTCGGCCAGTTCGACCGTCGCGACGCCCAACTCGTCGGGCGCGTTCTCGACCGGGATGGTCGTCTGGAAGATCGGCTCGCCGCGCGGCGCGCGCTCGTTGATGGTGTAGGAGTTGAACAGCAGACCGGCGTCAACGCCCACGTCATAAAGCGACACGTCCAGCGACGAGACGTTGCGGTGCAGCAGTTGCACGTTGGTCGGGAAGCTGGTGCTGATCTGGGCCACATCGCCCGGCAGGTTGAACGACGCCAGCGGGGCGAAGGGCGCGGCCTCGAAGCTGAAGACGTAGTCCTCGCCCAGGGTGTTGCCGTAGGGGTCGGCGGCCGTGGCCGGGATGGTCACGGTGTAGGTCGTGTTCGTCTCCAGCGGGAAGTCAAGATAGACGGAGTAGCCCCCCTCCCACTCGTTGACAAAGTAATCCACGTCGCCGGGGTCAGGCTCGATGATGAACTGGTCAATGATCGTCTCGTCGTTCATGGGCGAGGCGAACTCGACGTTGAAGCCGCGCTGCCAGGTGTCGGCCACGCCGCCGTCTTCGGGGAAGGTAGACAGCACGGCCGGGAAAGGCACGATGTCAAAGGCGCTGACGTGGTCATTCTCCATCGTCGCCTGGCCGTTTTCCGAGGCGGCCGAGGCGGCAATGGTCAGCCGCATCTCCACGCCCAGGGGCATAGTCTCCACGGCCGTAACGTCCACAGAGCGATTGTCGCGCCAGTTGAAAGTGATGGGCACGGCCGCGCCGTCTTCGGGGGCCAGCGTCGTGGCCGCCTCCACCGAGGCCATGTCCATCGGCATGTTGAACATCACCAGCACGGAAGCGTCGGGGGCAATGCCCGCCGCTTCGTTCTCCGGCTCGACCAGCAGCACGTCGGGGCGGGCCGTGGTGAAGCTCCACGATGGCGCGTTCTCGATGACGCTGCCGGTCACGTCGGTCAGAGTCGGGTCAACACTGACAGTATAGGTCGTGCCGCCGGCCAGCGCCGGGTCGGCCGTGAAGCGGTAGATGCTGGTGGAAGTCCACTCGCCCGTACCCTCGACCGGCGGGTCAAAGGTCAGCGGTTGGGGCAGGCCGGCCTGTTCGCCGCTGGCCAGGAGGGGCACCACCGGCTTGTTGAAGACGACGGTGATGGCCGCGTCGGTGCCGATGTTGGCTGCGCCGTCAGTGGGGCTGGTCTGGCCCACGGTCAGCGGCCCGGTGGTCTGCACGGTGAACTCGACCGGCTCGGGCAGGGTCTGGCCGTTGAGCGCGGCGGCCGAGTCGGCGATGCGCACGCTGTAGGTCTGCCCCTGGACCAGCGTCTCGGCCGGGGTGAAGACGGCCACGGCCGGCTCCGGCCACGACAGTTCGCCGCTGACCTCCGGGGTGACGGAGAAGGCGGCCTCGACCGATGCCTGATCCATCGGCTGGTCGAAGCGCACGGTGATGGGCGCGTTGGCGGCAACCTCGCCGCCGGTCAAGGCATCGCCGGCAATGACCTGCGGCGCCCAGTCAATGTCCTCGACGGGCACAGGCTGGACGACGATGGGCGCGGCTGTCGGCTTTGGTTCGGCCGTGGCGTCGGCCGGCTCGGTTGGTTGGGCGGCGCCCTCCGGCTCTTCGGCCGCCGGGGCAATCGTGGGTATGGCTTCGGTCTGGCCGCGCCGGCAACCGACGAGGATGAGCGTCAGGGCCAGCAAGACCAGGAGCAACCGTGCGGACTTTTGGAGAGTCATATGCAATCCTCCACTAGATGGGGAACTAAGCCGACGCTGCGCCATGCAAGCGCGAATCATCGGCAGGATTTACTGTCTATGGCGTAAGACGTTGCAATGCGGCTGATGGTTCCACCAAGTTGTACTGTAAAGGGCGATTGGCTCTCAGTGGGTGACGGCGAGGGCAAGAAGGACGCCAATCTGATCGCATTCTACCATAGATGAGGCCAGACGCAGCAGTCGTGCGCCGGACGGTTAAACACCGTCCAGTCAACGAGATACCTACTGTGGTAAGCATAGCCTTTCAGTAGTCGGCCATCGTGAGCAGACCCGATAGAAAGACACAGAGCAAGATTTCTTCCTCCGTGTCTCTCCTCTTCCCTCTGTGCAACTCCGTGTCCCTCTTTTAGAGTATAATGCCCAATCGTGAGCGACGAAGAGTGGATGAAGCTGGCCCTGGCCCAGGCGGCCGAGGCGCTGGCCCTGGACGAGGTGCCCGTGGGCGCGGTGGCCGTGCTCGATGGCGCGGTCATCGGCGCGGGCTATAACCGCAAGGAGTGCGACCGCGACCCAACGGCCCACGCCGAGATGATCGCCCTGCGCCAGGCGGCGGCCCACGTGGACAACTGGCGGCTGATCGGTGTGACGCTTTACTGCACCCTGGAGCCGTGCCCGATGTGCGCCGGGGCGATGATCCAGGGGCGGCTGGCGCGGCTGGTCTATGGCGCGAAGGACACGCGCTTCGGGGCCGATGGGACGGTGGTAGACGTGCTCGGCCGAGCGGAATTCAACCACCGCGTCGAAGTGACCCGCGGCGTGCTGGCCGACGAAGCGGGGGCGCTACTACAACAGTTCTTCCGCCGCCTGCGCGTTAGCTAGAGGTGTATGGCGGGTTGGCAACCCGCCTCTTCGGTCTGGTTCCCTCCCCCTTTGGGGGAGGGTTAGGGAGGGGGTTCCGGCGCGATGTGAAGTAGAAGCAACCCTCTCCCTAACCCTCTCCCGCAGGGCGAGGGGACAAGAAGGCCCTCTCCCTAGCCCTCTCCCATAGGGCGAGGGGACAAGAAGGCCCTCTCCCTAACCCTCTCCCACAGGGCGAGGGGACAAGAAGGCCCTTTCCAAATACCTAATTCTTTGCTATACTCCCCACTGTCAACTGACAACTAAACACTGACTACTGTCTTGGAGAGGTGCCTGAGTGGTTGATAGGGGCGCTCTCGAAAAGCGTTGTGGCCGCGAGGTCACCGTGGGTTCGAATCCCACCCTCTCCGCTGTATAGAAACCGAGTTTCTCAGAAGAAACTCGGTTTCTGCTTTAATCAGCCCCATGAAACGCGAAACTATCGTTCAAGCTGGGTACAACACCATTGCCGAAGCCTATCTACAGGCGCGCACAACTGATTCGGCCGACGTTCGGGCGCTGGCGCAACTCACGGATGTGCTGGAACCGGGTTCATTGGTACTCGACGCCGGCTGTGGCGCGGGGCTGCCCATCGCCGCCCGGCTGGTCGCCGCCGGGCATCGCGTTGTTGGCCTGGACTTCGCCGTGGCGCAGTTGGCCCTGGCCCGCGCCAACGTGCCCGAAGCGGCATTTGCTTGTCAAGACCTGACGGCGCTGGGGTTGGCTCCGGCGGCGTTCGACGCCGTTTGCTCCTACTACGCTATCATCCACATCCCGCGCGAAGAACACGCCGGTATCCTGGCCGCGTTCTACCGGGCGCTGAAGCCGGGCGGCTACGCCTTCCTGTGCCTGGGCGCGGCCGACCTGGATGACGACACCGACGACAACTACTTCGGCGTGCCCATGTACTGGAGCCACTACGACGCGCCGACCAATCTGGCCCTGCTACGCGAGGTGGGCTTTGAGGTGGTGTGGTCGGCGTTTGTGTCGGACTCTTTGGAAGATTCGCCGCCCGACGCCGGACACCTGTTTGTGCTGGCTTGTAGGGCGGGTTGGTAACCCGCCTCTTTGGCCGAGGTTACAGAATAGGCGGGTTGCCAACCCGCTCTACATATGGAGAGAAGAGGCGGGTTGCCAACCCGCCCTACAAGTTACCGGCGTGCTTCCACGCCTTGGAGCAGGGCGGCAAACGCTTCGGCAAACGACTGCACACCTTCTTTTTCCAACTGCTCGGTTACCGCGACCATCGAAATGCCTAGCGTGTCCAGTTCGGCCAACGTCTGGCGCGCCTCGTCCAGCCCGGTCGCCAGCGTCAGGGCGACCCGGCCGTGGTCGAGCAGCGCGGCCAGCGTTTGCGGCGGCACGGTGTTGACCGTGTCCGGCCCGATCAGCTCATCCACGTAGACCACATCGCTATAGGCCGGGTTCTTCGTGCCTGTGCTGGCCCACAGCGGCCGTTGCACCCGCGCCCCCGCGGCCTGCAACCGGGCGAAGCGCTCCGTGCCGAACATCTGCTTGAAGTCGGCGTAGGCCAGCCGCGCGTTGGCCACGGCCGCCCGACCCAGCAGCCCCTGGGCCGCCTCCGCCCGCGGCCCGCCGCCTTCGATAATCGCTTGCAGCCGCTTGTCCACCAGCGTATCCACCCGCGAGACGAAGAACGAGGCCACCGAGGCGATGCCGTCCAGCGGTTTGCCCGCCGCGGCGCGATCCTCCAGGCCGGACAGGTAGGCGTCCATGACTTCGGCGTAGCGCGCGCGGGCGAAGATGAGCGTCACGTTGACGTTGATGCCTTCGGCGATGGCGGCGCGAATGGCCGGGATACCCGCCCGCGTGGCCGGAATCTTGACCATCAGGTTGGGCCGATCTACGCGCCGCCACAACGTCTGGGCTTCGGCCAGTGTGGCCGCGGTGTCATCGGCCAGCGTCGGGCTGACCTCCAGACTGACGAAGCCGTCGCCGCCGCTGGTGGCCTCATAGAGCGGCCGGAAGAGATCGGCCGCGGCGCGAATGTCGGCCACGGCCAGTTGCCAGAAGGCTGCGGTGGGGTTGTGGCCGCCGGCCAGCAGGGGCAGCAGTTCGGCGTCGTAGTCGGCCGTCTTGGTGATGGCGTTCATGAAGATCGTCGGGTTCGAGGTGACGCCGCGAATCTCCTCGCGGGCGATCATGCTCGCCAGCGTGCCGTCGTCCAGCAGACCGCGCTGGATGTTGTCGTACCAGATGGACTGCCCCAGTTGCGCCAGTCGTTGCGTGGTATTCATGTCATCTCCTTCGCGTCGCACGGCAATGCTCCGGCGCGACGTCAGTTAGGTCAGGTCGGTGGGTGCCGTCTGGCCCCAGTCATTGTGGAAGATGCCCTCGCGATCAATGCGGTGGAAGGTGTGGGCGCCGAAGTAGTCGCGCTGGGCCTGGATGAGGTTGGCCGGCAGCCGATCGGAGCGCAGGGCGTCGAAGTAGCCCAGCGCCGCGGCCACGGCCAGCAGGGGAATGCCCAGTTCGGCCCCCGTCTTCACCACCGCGCGCCAGCCGGCCTCGGCTTCGCGCACCGTCTGGGCGAACTCCTCGTCCAGCAGGAGGTGGCGCAGGTCGGGTTGGCGGGCGTAGGCGGCGGCGATTGGCCCCAGCAGGTCGGCGCGGATGATGCAGCCGGCGCGCCAGACGCCGACGATGTCGGCGTAGTTCAGGCCCCAGCCGTAGGTTTCGGCCGCCGCCCGCAGCAGGCTCATCCCCTGGGCATAGACGGCGATCTTGCCGGCCAGCAGCGCCTGCTCGGCCGCGGCCACCAGCGCGGCCACGTCGCCGGTGGTGCGCGCCGGGCCGCCGTAGAGCTGCGCCGCGGCCACGCGCGTCGTCTTGGCCGCCGACAGCAGGCGCATGACCACCGCGGCGTTGATCGTCGGCGTCGGCGCGCCGACCTCCAGGGCGATCTGGCTCGTCCAGCGGCCGGTGCCCTTCTGCCCGGCGATGTCCATGATGAGGTCAACCAGCGGTTGGCCGCTGTCCTCGTCCACGTGGCGCAGCACGCGGGCGGTGATCTCGATCAGGTAGGAGCGCAGCGGCCCCTGGTTCCAGCGGTCGAAGACGCCGGCCAGTTCGGCGCTGGACAGGCCCGCGCCGCGGTGGAGCAGGTCGTAGATTTCGGCAATGAGCTGCATATCGCCATACTCGATGCCGTTGTGAACCATCTTGACGTAGTGGCCCGCGCCGCCCGGCCCCATCCAGGCCACGCAGGGCGCGCCGTCGGGAGCGATGGCGGCGATGGACTCGAACAGCGGCCGGACGCGCCCCCAGGCCGCGGGCGAGCCGCCGGGCATGAGACTTGGCCCCCACAGCGCGCCGCTCTCGCCGCCGGAGACGCCCAGGCCGACGAACTCGATGCCGTCAGTGGCCAGATCGGCCGCCCGCCGCTCGGTGTCGGTGAAGTAGGAGTTGCCGCCGTCAACGATCACGTCGCCCGGCGACAGGAGCGGGCGCAACGAGGCGATGGCCGCGTCTACCACCGCGCCGGCGGGAACCATCAACAGGATGACGCGCGGCGACGCCAGCGCGCCGACAAGCTCGGCCACCGACCCGGCTACGCGCACGCCGAAATCTTCCGGCAGGCGCGGCGCGGGGTCATAGCCGATGACTCGATGGCCGTGGCGCTCGAAGTTCTGGGCCAGGCTGCGGCCCATGACGCCCAACCCCAACAACCCCAGAGCATACTCCTGATTCATGCGTTTAGTTGCTCCATGATGGTATCGAGAACCCGCTCCGGTTCGAGCGTCGTGTCCACAACGATGGCCTCGTCCGGCTCTTCCAGGGCGTCGAACTGGCTCTGCAACAAGGAGGCGCTCATGAAGTGCCCCTCGCGGCTTTGCAAGCGGGTCTGGATGGCGTCGAAGCTGCCGCGCAGATAGACGAAGCGCACTTGCCGCTCATCGAGGCGCAGCACGTCGCGATAGCGCTTCTTGAGGGCGGAACAGGCGATCACCCCGCATTCGCCGCGGGCCAAACTATTGGCAATGAGCGACACCAGCGCCCCCAGCCACTCGGCCCGGTCGCTGTCGTCGAGGGGGATGCCGGCGGCCATCTTGGCGATGTTGGCCGGGGGATGATAGTCGTCCCCATCGTAGAAGGCGCAGCCCAACCGCTCGGCCAACAGACGGCCGATGGTTGACTTGCCGCTGCCCGAAACACCCATGACGACCACCAACATCGGGCGCATTGTGCCATTGATTACTGTGATTGCCAACAGTTCCCGAACGGCTACAATTCATGCCCCATGACCAAGCGCTTCCTCCTCGTAGCCGGTAACATCGGCGTCGGCAAGACCTCGCTGACGGAGCGCCTTGGCTCGCGGTTGGGCTGGGTCACCGGCTATGAGTCCGTGGCCGACAACCCGTATCTGGCCGACTTCTACGCCGACATGCGCCAGTGGTCGTTCCACTTGCAAGTCTTCTTCCTGGGCCATCGCGCCCAGCAGCACCTGCTGCTGGCCAATAGCCCGCAGTCGGCCATCGTTGACCGCAGCATCTACGAAGATGCCCACATCTTCGCCCGCGTGCTGCACCACATGAACAACCTCAACGAGCGCGACTATCAGGCCTATCGCGCCGTGTTCGAGCTTGTTGTGGCCAATCTGCCCCGGCCCGACCTGCTCATCTACCTGACCGCGCCCGTGCCGGTGCTGATGGAGCGCATTCGCCAGCGGGCGCGGCCGATGGAAGCCAGCATCACCGACGACTATCTGACCCTGCTCGACTCCTTCTACCGCGACTGGCTGGCCGACTTCGACCTTTGCCCGGTGCTGACGCTGCGCACCCAACAACTCGACTTTGTCCACCAGGCGCGCCACCTCGACATCGTCATTGACCACATCGAGGCCACGCTGGCCGGGCGCGAAGAACTGGTTCTCGATTAACCCCCGCAAGTGATTCTCAAATTGCCCTCCTTGTGCTAAACTTCACAAGAGAATATGGAAAGGGCTGAGGCCGTCGTGGAAGAAGGTGATGCGCCACAGAACGGGCGCCGGCGGACAGTGGTTAACCTGCTGACGCCGCTCCTGCTGTTGTTGGCTCTCGGCGGCTGGTACTGGCTGTCGCGCCCCGTCGCGCCGACGCCGGTGACAACTGCCTCCGGGCCAACGACCACCGCTGCGACTGGGGCCGCTACGCCCAACCTATCGAGCGAGGCTACCGCCGCGCCGGCCCAGGCCATTGGGTTGGTCGGTCTGGCCACGCCGTGGGGCGCGGCCGGGCTGGAGCCGACGGCCACGGCCACAGTCAGCGCTGTCGCGCCGGGCGCAATTGCCTTGTTTGGCCCGCCGTCCGGCAGCCGCTTTCGCGCCGCCGACGCGGTGACGTTCTACTGGAGTTGGCCGGACGAGTTGGCCGACGGGCAGCGCTTCGTGGTCTATCTGCTGGACGCTGCCGAGCGCCGGCCGCTGGGCGAACTGGACGAGGCCAATATGGGCCGCGCCTACCAGTTGAGCGCGCCCGTGGGGCAAACGGGCGACTTCCGGTGGGAAGTCGTTTTGGAAGATGAGGCGACCGGGGCGACAATCGGTCGCAGTGAGCCGCGGGCGATTGGCATTGTCGGCGGCTAGCGGTGGGCGCAGCGCGATAGCGATTGGCAGCCGCAAGCATTGCATTTTGTGGGCTATGATAGTACGCTAGAGTAATTACCGGGCCATCGAGGGTGCCGTACCTGGCCCTCCCTAAATGCCCATTGAGTGTGTCTAAGCAGCGCAAGAAAGCTGAGCATGGTGGCAAGGGATAAGGAAAACCTGTCTGGTCAGCAGATAGGCAACTACGAGGTCGAGTCGCACATCGCAGCCCGCAAGGCCAGCGATCTGTTCCTCGCGCGTGACGTCAAGCTGGAGCGCCTGGTTTTCCTGGAGGTGCTGCGGACGACGGCCGACGAGGACGAGAATCTGGCCGCCCGTTTTCGCCGCCGTATGGAGACCGTCTCGCAACTGAAAGACCCCTCCATCGCCGTGGTCAGCGACCTGGACATCACCGAAGATGGCTTCCCCTATGCCGTCATTGACCACTTTGCGGGCACGACGCTGGCCGACAAGCTGGCCGATCTGCGCCGCGAACAACGCACCCTGCCGGTCATCGAGGCTCTCGAACTGGCCAAGCAGATCGCCCACGCCCTGGGCGTGGCCCACACCGCCGGCCTGATCCATCACGATTTGCGCCCGGAGCACATCAATCTGCGTGAAGACGGCGCGCCGGTGCTGATTGACCTGGGCCTGCCCGTCGTCCTCGACCCGGCCGCGCCCGGCGTCAACGGTTCCGAAAGCGAGATGCTCGACTACGCCTCGCCGGAAGAACTGGAAGGCAAGTCGCTGACCCGGCGCAGCAACATCTACTCGCTGGGCGTCATCCTCTACGAACTACTATCCGGCCATCGGCCCAAGCTGCCGGTCTTGCCCTTCGACATCTTCCCCCAGGCCAACATGCCCAAGGAAGAGCCGCTGGAAGAGGCGCGGCCCGGGCTGGCCGGCGAGACGTACCGCCTGGTGCGCAACTGCCTGTGGCGGCAGGAGTGGAGCCGCTTCGAGACGGCCGACGAGCTAATCACGGCCATCGAGACGGCCATCTTCGCCGAGCAGGAGTTGCCCAAGGCGACCAGTTGGACGCCCAAGCGCAACCGTAACTTCGTCGTCCTCATCCCCATCGCCCTGGTGGTGCTGGGGCTGTTGGGTTTTTTCGTGCTGCGCGGTCTGCGCGGCGGCCAGGCTGAGGCGGCCGAGGAGACCCCGGCAGCGGAAACCACTCCAATTGCCGGCGTGGGCACAACTGAGTCCGGCCCAACTGCCACAGCCACCGCCACGCCGACCATCGAACTGCCGACCGAATCGGCCGTTGACCCCTCCATCTCGGCCATCTCCCCCGGCCCGGGCCAGGAGTTTACCCGGCGCGACACGATCAACTTCGACTGGTTCTGGTCATCGCCGCCGGAGGATGGCAGCCACTTTGCCGTCTACCTCATTGATGGCGAACAGGAGTATCAACTCGGCGCGCTGACTGGCCAGCCGAACAACGGTGTGTCCTACCGGCTGTCCGTGCCCGGCGACGAGATTCCGGTGCTGGGCGAAGAGCTGGCCTGGCAAGTGCGGCTGGAGCGCGTAGACGGCAGCGAGATCGCCTTCGCCAGCGCGGAGATTCCGATCAGCATTGTCAGCGGCGAGCCGACGGCCACGGCCACCGGCACGACCGCGCCCGGCACGCCGACGGCCACAGTCACCGTCGAAGCCTGCGTCATCTCGCCGCCGCCCGGCTGGGTGGTCTACACCGTGCGCGCCGGCGACGCCCTGTCAGATTTGGCCGAGCGAGCGAATCTCGAAGTAGAGACGGTGATTCAAGTCAACTGCCTGACCAGCATCTTGCTGAGCGTTGGGCAGCCGCTGTGGTTGCCGCTGGCCGCCGTGCCGCGCACGCCGACGCCAACTGCGCCGCCGGCCCCGCCGACCAACCCGCCGCCCGTCGCCACGGCGACGACCGAACAGGCCCGGCCCACAACGCCGCCGGTTCAGCCGACCAATACGCCGCAGCCGGAGCCGCCGACCGACACCCCGGAGCCGGAGCCGACAAAGACGCCGCCGGAACCAACGCCGCCGCAGCAGCCCTAACTTCATCTCAGCGATGTGCCCCATCGCGCTGTCTTGTAAGAGCCCAATTAGAACTCCCGCTACCTCTCTCGAAAGCGGGGACAATCCCCTGTTGTACCCGGCCGCTTGCGGTCAGGCCTATAGCGCGGGGGAAGCCGCCCGTTATTACTTTTCACTGCATTTTAACCGTCGGTTGGGGCAGATGACGATACTATAGATTTGGCGTCTTCCATTATGCGAGTCGGTCATGGTGCTGTGCTGGCCGCGGCCAAACTCGTCGGGAGAGTTGTCGGGCCGACAGGCCCCGGCGCGCCGAGGAGTGCAGGAGCAATCATGAAGAGAGAAGCCACCTACCTGAGCATCGCGTCCATTGTTGCCGCTTTATTGCTGGCCCTACTCGTTAGCGCGCCGGCCCGCGCCGGGGCCCCCATCGTCAACAACCAGACGATGACCATCGCCGAAAACAGCGCCAACGGCACGTCGCCCAGTCCCAGCAAGATCGCCGCCTTCGACCCCGAAGGCCAGCCGCTAACCTTTGATGAGCTCAGCGGCGACGGCATGGCGGCCTTTGATGTCAACCAGAGTACCGGCGTCATCACCGTCACCGACAGCAGCCTGCTGGACTTTGAGGTCAAGAAGACGTTTACCATCAATGTGCGTGTGACCGACTCGGGAGTTCCAGCCGAGAGCGACGAGGCGACCATTACGATCAACCTGATCGATCGCGCCGATCAGGCCCCGGTGCTGAACGACCAGAGCTTCAGCGTGCCGGAGAACAGCAACGCCGGGACGACCGTGGGCACGCTGGTCTACAGCGACGCCGACACCAACGACTCCCACACCTTCGACATCACCGGCGGCAGCGGCGACGGCGTCTTCAACATTGACAGCCTGGGTAAGATCACCGTCGCCTCCGGGGCGCAACTGAACTTCGAGGCGACGCCGTCCTATAACATGACGGTCGAGATCGAAGACGAAGGCAACCTGACCGACACGGCGCTGATCACGGTCAACCTGACCAACATCAACGAGAACCCCACCGTGTCGCCGGCCACCTTCACCATCTCCGAGGCCGCCGGCAACGGCACGGTCGTCGGCACGGTGTCGGCCAGCGACCCGGAAAACCAGACGCTCAGCTTCTCCATCGTCGGCGTCTCCCCCTTCGCCATCAACGCCGGCAGCGGCCAATTGACTGTGGCCGATAGCAGCCAGCTCAACTATGAGGCCGACCCGTCAATAGAGATCACTGTTCAGGCATCGGACCCCGGTGTCAAGAGCGGCAGCGCCACGATCACCATCAACCTGACCGAAGAGAACGACTCGCCCAAGTCCACCGGCATTCCCGACGTGGTCGTCAATGAGGGGGCCGGGCCGCGGGTCATCAACCTGTGGCAGTACTTCTCTGACGATGAAGACGCTGACGCGGCTCTGAGGTTCGGGGTGCAGGGCAACAGCAACCCCGGCCTGGTGACCGGGGCGGTCATCAACAACACCGCCGGCACGCTGACGCTGACCTTCGCTACCAACGGCAACGGCGGCCAGGCCAACATCACCGTGCGCGCCCTCGACACTTTGGACGCCTTCGTTGACGACACCTTCCTGGTAGACGTCAACGACGCGCCGACCGCGCCGGCGTCGCAGAACGTCACCGTCAACGAGGACGCGGCCACGTCACAGATCGATCTGTATGACGTGTTCGACGACGCCGAAGACGCCGACGCCGACCTGACCTACGCCATCGTCAGCGTCAGTAATCCGGCCCTGTTCGATCCCGATCCGACAATCACCAAGCCTAACCTTACGCTCGATTATGCCGCCGACGTCAACGGCAAGTCCGACGTCGTCGTCAGGGCCACGGACAGCGGCGGCCTGTCGGTGCAGACAACCTTCAAGGTTACCGTCAACGCCCTCAACGACCCACCGACCACGACCGGTATCCCTAACGTCAGTGTATCCGAGGACGCCGACAATACCGTCATCAACCTGGGCAATGCCTTTGCTGACAAGGAAGATGATGACAATGAGTTGGATTACACCGTCCTCGAAAACAGCAACCCCGGCCTCTTCGACAGCGTCATTGCCAACGACGCTGCGACCACTCTGACCCTGGATTACAAGGCCAACACGTCCGGCTCGGCCACGCTGAAGGTGCAGGCCAAAGATAGGGACGGCGCGGCCGTTGACACGACTTTTACCGTGACCGTCGGCGCGACCAACGACGCCCCGACGTTGAGCAACATCACCCTGACGACCAATGAGGACGAGACGGTCAAATTCACGGCCAACGTCTTCACCTCCCACTATGACGACGCCGACAACGACCCCCTGGTCAGGGTGCGCATTGAATCGCTGCCCGCCGACGGCACTCTGAAGCTTAATGGCGTTAACGTCTCGTCGGGCACGGAGATCGCCGTCGCCGATTTGGGCAACCTGACCTTCGTCCCGGCGTCGAACTGGAACGAGGGCAGCACCTCGTTCGAGTGGAACGCCTCCGATGGCAGCAACTACGCCGTCAATACGGCTCTGGTCACGATTACCGTCCAGGGCGTCAACGACAAGCCGACGATTACCAATTTCGAGAAGACGGGCGATGAGGGGGTGAACATCCTCTTCGAGGCGGCCGATTTCATCAACGTCTTCAACGACGTGGACGGCGACACGCTGCAACGGATCCAGATCACCAGGCTGCCGACGCACGGCACGCTGCGGCGCAACAACGCCGACGTCGAGCTGAACGCGCAGATCAACATCAGCGATCTGTCAGGCGGGGGCCAGTTGCGCTATGTGCCCGAAGCGGAATGGTCGGGCACGGATACTTTCCAGTGGAAGGGGTATGACGGCAGCGTTTACTCCGACGTGGCTACGGTTACGTTGAACGTCAGAGCGACGAACGACCGGCCCACCCTGGACCTGAACGGGGGCAATCCGGGCACGGGCTTCAACGCCACGTTCGCCGCCGCCAGCGCGGCGGTGCGTATCACCGGCGACGGGCTGGACATCAACGACATTGATAGCGAGACGATGCAAAGCGCCACGGTCGTCATCATCAACCGCAAGAACGGGGCCAAGGAGATTCTGGCGGCCAACACCAGCGGGACAAACATCCAGGCCAGCTTCAGCTCGGCCAACGGCGCGCTGACGCTCGAAGGGGCGGATACCATTGCCAACTACGAGAAGGTGCTGCGCACTGTCACCTATCGCATTGACCCGGACGTGACCAACCCCGACCCGGCTGTGCGCAGCATTCAGTTCAACGTCTATGACGGCACGGACATCAGCGATGATGCCTTCGCCGCGGTGGATGTGATTGTGCCGCGTATCGAAATCACCATCACGCCGCCGTTGCAGACGGTCATTCCCAACACGACGGCCTACTTCTTCGTTGACATCAAGAACACCGGCGACGTGGCTTTGAATAACATTCAGGTGACATCGGCCGCCGTGCCCCTCTGCAATCGCACTTTCAACAATCTGGCCGCGGGCGCCAGCATCCCCCGCTATAGCTGCTCCATCGCCAACGTGACGCAACGGATTGACAACGTCGTTTCGGTTACCGCCGTGGATGCTCTGTCCAATACCCAGGTCGCCGATGACGATGAGGCCAACGTGCGCGTCTTGCGCAATATTACCATTGATGTCTCCCCCGACCCGGCCGTCGGCGACACGTTGGTGAAGGGTCAGAACGCGGTCTTCAACGTGACCGTGGTCAACCCCAGCCAGGCCCGGTTGGTCAACGTCGTCGTCAAGGCGTTTGTGGACTACGACCTGCTGCAAGTGGCCAGCCCCACCGAACAGCCGGCCGAGAATGTGCCCGCGCCCGCCTGCGATTTCACTGTCGGCACTCTGAACGCCGGGCAGGAAAAGACCTATAGTTGCACGATTCCCAACGTCCAGGCCTCCTTCGTTATCGAAGTCCGCGCCACGGGCATGATCGAGGGGATTACCGCCACGGAAGATTTCGACAAGGCCGAGGTCGGGGTGATTGACCTGACGTTGGAAGCCTTCTCCGACCCGTTCCAGATTCTGGCCGGCCAGCCGACGCAGGTCGAGTTCAGCATGACGATGACCAACGTCAGCAACGTGCCGATGACGCTCAACAGCTTGCAAAGCTCGGTGCATGGCAATCTGTTGAATGCCAACAATAACCAGGTTAGCGCCAACAGTTGCCCCGGCCTGAACATGGCCATTCCCGCCGGCGAGGTGCGCACCTGCTCCTACAAGGTGATGCTCATCCTACAGCCGCCGGCTTTCACCAACAGGATTACGGCTATCGTCGCCGACAATGAGAGCCATGAGCTCACCGTGAACGACGAAGCTATCGTCAGCGTGGCCGACTTCACGCCGCTGCAAGTAGTGCTGAGCGCCAACCCGCCCAGCCTCGTTGCGCCCGGCGGCGAGGTGAATCTGACGGCGCAGATCACCAATAACATGTCCACTGAGTTGACGCTGGACGCGCTGAACGACTCGGTCGTCGGCAACGTCAACGGCAAGGGCAATTGTGAACTGCCGCGGACGATCATCGGCAACGGCAGCTACACCTGCACCTATCCGGTGACGATCACCAACAAGCGGCCGGGCGACCGGGTGTCCCACACCATTACGGCGCGCGCCGATGCTGAAGAGGACAGCGACTCGGTGACCATCAACATCACCAGCCAACCGTCGTCGCGCCTCATGTTGCCGGCGGTATCCAAGCTGCCTGTTCCGGGCGAGCCGAACAACGGCCCGTGTAATGCGTTGGCCTTGTTGACTAACCTGAACTACTACTACCTGCCCGATGACGCCAACGACTGGTACCGGTTCACACTGGAGTCGGCGGCGCGCGTGCGCGTGGTGATGACCAACTACGTCGCTGATGGCCAGATCGTCGTCTATCGGGGCGCCTGCACCAGCCCGACCATCCTGAAGAACAACGGCGATAACCAGACGACCAAGGTAGTAGACCTCGGCTCGCTGGAGGCCGGGTCATACCTGATCTGGGTCATCGTTGATAGCCGGTTCAGCAGCACCGTGCCCTATAGCTTGCGCGTCGAAACGCAAGCGCCGTAGGGCGGCGGCCGCAAGGCTGTAGAAGTCCAATTTGCTTCGTCGTAGAGAGTCGGCGTTCACCAGATACCCGGTGGACGCCGACTCTGAGGAAGTCCGAAAAGTGAGTCGTCTCAACAGGTTTCTTGTCGTCTTCCTGGTGGCGGCGCTCATGGTGGCGGCGCTGGTCGTGGCCTGGGGCAGCACGCGCCATGTCGAGGCCCAAGCCGGCGGTACGACCGCTGATGCCGCCCCGCTCGTCCTCGTCGGGCAGAAACCGCGCGTGCAGGAGTTCTTTGCCGGCGACGATGCTAACTTCACCGTCAGCATCACCAATACCGGCACGGTCGCCCTGCAAGGGGTATCCGTTACCAACGCGACAACGACGGGCTGCAATCGCTCTGGTCTAGGCCCTCTGGCTCCTGGACAAAGTACAAGCTACACCTGCACGCGGGAAAACGTCAATACCAGCTTCCTCAATGTCCTGGAGGCGACAGGCACGGCCGATGGCGGCGCGACCGACAGCCACGTGGCCAACGCCTTCGTCAAGGTATTGACACCCGATTTGCGTATCACCAAACGGCCGACAACCCAGTCGGTGCTGCCCGGCGCAACGGCCCGCTTCACGGTCGTCATCTTCAACACCAGTCTCGACACCGTTCTGATTGACGTCGAGGTGGACGACAGCGCCGTCAACGACTGCGACCGCGAGCCGGTCGTGCCGCTCAATCTGGGGCCGGGCGAAAGCATTGACTACTCCTGTCAACAGACCAACATCCAATCGCCGCTGACCAGTGTGGTCACGGTCACGGCCATTGATCCGCTCAGCGGCGACGTGCTGACGGCCAGCGATGTCGCCTGGGTGGACGTGCTGGACGTTGCGGCCACTCTGGTGCCGCAGCCGAACACGGTGGCCGAGCCGGGCGCACCGGTCGTATTCCACGTGGGCCTGATCAACGAGGGCAGCATGCCCCTGACCTTGACCGGGCTGACGACCAATCAATTCGGCAACGTCCTCAACTCCGGCAACGATGCCATTGACCCCGCGCATAACACCTGCCTGCCTCAGCCCGGCCTGCCCACCATTCAACCCTACGGCGGCAGCTACACCTGCTCCTTCACCGCCGTTGTCCAGGGCCAGCCCTCGGACTTCAGTGTGATCTTGACCGCCACGGCCAAAGACCGCGCCAACCAGACGGTGACGGCCACGACCAGCGGCACGGTGCGGATCACCAATGTGCCGGCGGCGATCAACGTCTCGGCCACGGCCGACCCGCCCTTCATTCACCCGCCCAGCAGCGCCGTCCGCTACAGTGTCCGCGTTGACAACACCGGTGAGGCCGACACGGTGACAGTGACCCAACTGCTGGATAGTTTGCTGGGCAGCCTCGACGGCCGGGGCACATGTGACGTGCCGGCCACGATTCAGCCGGGCTTTTCCTATCAGTGCGAGTTTACGGCGACCGTGGCGGGCACGGTCGGACAGCAGAAATCGCGCACCATCACCGCCGTGGCCCTCGATGACGATCTGAATCCCAAGACGGTGACCGACAGCGCCATTGTCACCGTCAGCATTACCGACATGCCAACGCAGTACGCCTACATGCCCGCCGTGACCGAGTATCTCATCGGTAGTAGTTGTTTGGATGCTTTGCCGCTGAGCCTGAACCGACAGTACCGATTTTTGCCCCCCGGCTACCTGGCGCAACAAGTCTTTCGCTTTGAGTTGACCCGCAGCGGACGATTGACAGTTGAAATGGCCAACTTCGTGCCTCGTGATGGTCAACTGGTCGTTTGGACCGGCGTTTGTGGCTCACTGGAGTTGATCGGTCGCAACCCCGACACGGCGTTGAACAGAACTGTCGAACTGGGCACGCGCCCGCCGGGGCAATACATCATCCAGATCGTTAACGGCAACTCGCAACTGATGAACGTTACTGATCCCTATCGCCTGACCGTGCATTTCGAATAGGAGGCAGGCGGCCGGCGCAACGGCCCGATTTGACAGCTTAAGATTGGTCTTCATCTAGCCCGGCTAGAATAGCAGAGCCAACTAATGAGGGACGCGCGCGGCCGACATCCGGCCGCGCGAACAACATCGTTGGAGCCAAGAATAATCGTCGAGAGCATGGCCGAAAACAAACATGGCTGTAGCGAGCTTGTTCGAAGAACTGCTGGATCAGTATAAGATAGAACAACGCCTCGCCGAGAAGCGCTATACTGACTTGTATCGGGCCTACGACGTAGACGACGATCGCCTGGTGCAACTGGACATTGTGCGCCCCGGCATTGCGGAGGACAGCGGCTTTGCCGGCCGTTTCGTCCATCGCGCCCGCGCCGTGGCTCAGGTGCGCCACCCCAATATTGCTCCCATCTACCACATCGGCAAGACGCCCGACGGCCGCCCCTACGTGGCCCAGGCCACCATTGACGGGCTGCCGCTGTCGCAGCGGTTGGAGCAACTGGCCCAGCGCGACGCGCCGGTCAATGCCCTGTATGCCCTGAAGCTGGTGCGCCAGTTGGCCGACGCGCTGGTGCTGGCCGAGCGTCTGGAGCTGCTCCACTATGATTTGCAGCCCGACAACGTCTGGCTAAAGAACGTCGCCCTGCCCAGCGACGAATCGCTGGTGTTGCTCGACCTCTTTATGCCCACTGACCCGCGCCCGCCCGCGCCCGACGACCGCGACGCCTACCGGCCGCCGGAACGGCGCGCCGGCCGCGACGTCACCCCCGCCGGCCACGTCTACACCCTGGGTGTGCTGCTCTATCAACTGTTGAGCGGCCGACTACCGGACGGCCCGGTTACGTGGCTGGCCACAACGCCGGGCTTGCGGCCACGGGCTTCCTCGCTGGAGCGCGCCCGGCCGGGCCTCAGCCGCCAGACGTACGACCTGGTCGAGCGCTGTCTGCGCCGCGAGCCGGGGCGGCGCTACGAGAGCGTCGAGGCTTTTGTCGTCGCTCTGGACGGCGCTCTGGCGGCCGAAGAGGGCCGGTTAGCAGCCGGCGTCCCCCCGGCGGCCGAGTCGAGCCGGTCGTTGGGCTGGCTGTTGTCGTTGATCATTCTGATGCTGGTCATCACTGCCACGGCGTTGGCGGCGCGTTGGCAGCGCCAATCGGCTCTGGCCGCGCCGACGATCATCGCTACCGCCCCCGTGGTGGCCGGCCTGGTCGCTTCGCCGACGCTCGCGCCGACGACTGCCCCCACAGACGCGCCCAACCCTGCCGGTGTGGTGGCTACGACGACACCCGCCGCGCTCACGGCTGAGCCGACCGTTGCGCCCACCGCGCCACCCTCGCCCACAACGATGCTGCCTTCGCCCACGGTCACAGCCCCGCCGCCCACAGCCGCGGCGACGACCGCGCCGACGCGGGTTCCCGTCGTCCGGGTGACGCTCAACGAGGTCAATCTGCGGCGCGGGCCAGGCGTCGTCTTCACCACACTCGGCCGCGTGCGCGGCGGCTCATCGTTGCAAGTGTTGGCCTGGAATGACGATGCCGACAACCCCTGGTATTTGGTATTGACCGACGATCAGAGGATGGGCTGGGTTTCGGCCGACGTTGTCGAGGCGGAGGATGTCGCGGCGTTGACCGGTGTGCCCGCCGCCGCCACTCTGCCGGCGACGCCCTTCCCAACGAGCACCCTGCCCCTGCCGACCACGACACCGCTCGCGCCCCTGGTCACGCCGACAGCCGAGCCTGACGATGGTTCCGGCAACCTGGGCGACCCCGGCGACGAGGAACCACCGCCACCGACGGCCGCGCCGACCGAGCCGCCGGAGGAACCGACGCCGACGGTGCCGCCGCTGTCATGAGCGACGGCGACCCACGACATTGAACACCCGTTTGCCCGGCCGCCGGGCGAGCGCCAACGCAACTATGCACGACCTTGCCCTCAATTCACTCCGACGCCCTGCGGCGCGCTTTCCAGCCATTCTGCTGCTGCTTCTGCTGCTGAGCCTTCCGGCCGCGCCGGCCGCGGCCGTGACCGCGCCCATCCTGGACCTCAACGGCGAGGCTGACGGGATTCATGCCGCGGCCACATTTAGTGAAGACGAGGGCGCCGAGTCCATCGTCAACGCCACGGGGCTGTTCATCAGCTACAGCGACGGCGCAACGTTGACCACGGCCAAGGCCAGGCTCCTGGCGCGGCCCGACGGCGCGCTAGAGTCGTTGAGCGCCGACCCGGGCGCGACCGGGCTGACGGTCAAGTATCAGAAGGGGGAACTGACCGTCGAGGGCGTGGCATCGCTTGCCGCCTACGAGCAAGTGTTGCGCAGCCTGACCTACAACAACACCTCCCAATCGCCCGACATTAGCGACCGCGTCGTCGAGGTGACGGTTAGCAACGGCGGCCTGACGAGCGCCCCAGCGACGACGACCATCTACATCAACGCCGTCAATGACGCTCCCGTTCTCGACAACAGCGGCGACATGACCCTACCGCCCATCAACGAGGACGACGCCAACTCTGGCGGCAATTCGGTTAAGGGCATCATTGAAAGCGCCGAGCAGGGCGGCCAAGACCGCATCACCGACGTGGACGCCGGCGCGCTGGAGGGCATGGCCGTCATCGAGGCCGTTTCGAGCAACGGCGTCTGGCAGTATTCGCTGACTGCCGGGGCCAACTGGTTGCCCTTCCCGGCCGTGTCCAACACCGCGGCCATCTTGCTGAATGAGACGTCGCGCATTCGCTTTGTGCCCGCGCTCGGCTACAGCGGCTCGGCCAGCTTCGTCTTTCGCGCCTGGGACCAGAGTGCCGGCCGCGAGAATGGCCAGACCGGCGTTGATGTGTCCATTAACGGCGGCACGACGCCTTTCAGCGCCCAATCGGAGACGGTGGTCATTGAAGTTCTGGCGGTTGACGACCTGCCACTGATTGACCTGAACGGGTCGGAGGAAGGTACGGCCTTCTCGCCCCAATTCACCGGCGGCGGGGCGGCGGTGGCCATCGCCGACAGCGACGCCACGATCAGCGATGCCGACCACACCACGCTGGCCTCGCTGACGGCGACGCTGACCAATCGGCCCGACGGGACGGCCGAGCGGCTGGCGGCGACGACGGACGGGACGGCCATCACCGCTGCGCCCTACGATCCGGCCACGGGCCGCCTGGTGCTCAGCGGGCCGGACAGCGTGGCCGCCTTCCAACAGGTGTTGCGTACCATCGTCTATCGCAACGACGCGACAAACCCCAACGCAACCGCCCGGGTGGTCGAGGTGGTGGCCTACGATGGGATAGCCCTGGGCAATACCGCCATCAGCACAATTCGCATCAACGCGGCCAACACCGCGCCGGTGCTCAACGCGCCTTCGCCCCTGTCGCTAGGCGACGTGGCCGAAGACACGCTCCAGCCGGCAGGCAAGGCCATCAGCGCGATCCTGGCCGCGGCCGGCAACCCCATCAGCGATGCCGACAGCGGCGCTGTAGAGGGTATCGCCCTCATCGCCACCGACAATAGCCGCGGTCAATGGCAGTTCGCCCTGGTCAATCCGCCGGCCGGCCCGGCCGATTGGCAGCCGGTGGGCGTCGTGTCACCCACGGCGGCCCTGTTGTTGCCCGATACGGCCTGGCTGCGCTTTGTGCCCGCGGCCAACACCGTCGGCGCGTCGGGCGGCCTGACCTTGCGCGCCTGGGATCAGACCAGCGGCGCGGCCGGCCAGCGCGCCGATGCCTCGCAGACCGGCGGCAGCACCGCCTTCAGCGCCGCCACCGGGACGATCGTCGCCACCGTCACGCCGGTCAACGATCCGCCGCAGTTGAGCGGGCTGCCGGCCGCGGCGCTCCAATACGTGGAGGACGCTACATTGCGGCTGATGCCCGGCGTTGTCGTGGCTGACATTGATTCCACCTCGTTGGCTTCGGCCCGGGTGCGCCTGACGAACCCGATTGACGGCGACGCCGAGTGGCTGATGGTCACCACCGGGGCAACCGGGATTACCGCGACCTATGAAGACGGGGTGCTGCAACTGACCGGCGCGGCCTCGGCCGCCGCCTATCAGCAGGTGTTGCGCACGGTGTCCTATCGCAATACGTCGCAAGACCCGGACCCGGCCGACCGCCTGTTTGAAGTGACCGCCGCAGACGCCCAGAGCAGTTCGTCCGCCGCCCTCTTAACCGTGCAGCTTCAGCCGGTCAACGACCCGCCCGACCTCGATCTCAACGGCGCAGGCGCTGGCTTTGACAATGAGGCGGTGTTCTACATTAATCGCACGCCGGTTGCTCTGGCGGCCGATCTCGTCGCCGCTGACCGAGACAATACCACGCTACGCCGGGCGACGATTCGCATCACCAACCCTCTTAACCCGCAGGCCGAACGGCTGACGGCCGACACCAGCGTTGCGGCCAACATCGCTCTTGACTACGACGAGGCCACCGATGTTCTCACCCTGACGGGTGTGGATAGCGTGGCCAACTACCAGCTCGTGTTGCGCACCGTCACCTACGACAACGTCCTGCCCCAGCCCAATGCCGACGACCGCGTCATCGAATTCACGCTAGACGATGGCGTCAACGTTAGCACACCGCGCCAGACGCTGTTGCACCTGCTGCCCGCGCCGACGGCGCGAATGCTGCTGCCCCTGGTGTCGCGCCGCGCCGAAGAGCCGAACGACGCCTGCGCCGAAGCCTATCCACTGGTGCTCAATCGCCACGAGTCCTTCCTGCCCGATGACGCCATGGACTGGTTCACCTTCGACCTGATGGCGGCGGCCGACGTGACGGTCGAGCTGCGCGGCTTCAGCCCCGGCCGCGGCCAACTCAACGTGGCCTCCGGGCAAGGCTGCCAGCAGTTGCAGCTCATCGGCACGTCGGGCGAGCCGACGCCCGACAAGATCGTGTCGTTGGGGCGGCAGGAAGCGGGGCGTTACTACATCCGTATTATCGCCGACGGCCCGCTGAGCCAGACGGCGGGTTACGATCTGTTTGTGCGGGCCACGCCAACCCCTTGACAACGCCCTCTCCCCGGTCTACAATTTCGCATAACAGTCTTCGCATAACCGAAGCGAGGCGACTGTGGGAGATGGTATGGATAATACACGACAGCGCGACTTATTCCCGGATTTGGCGCGCGAGGACGATGGCGAGCGCAAGGCCCCGGCGCTGACGCGCGAAGCGTCGCTACAGGCGGCGCTGGGCACCTTTGAACGCCACATGCGCGACGAAGGCTTCTCGATCAACACGGTCAAGGCCTTCGCCAGTGACATCCGCTTGCTGGGCCGCTATCTGGGCATCGGCACGCCGGTGGGCGAGATCGGCACCAAGAACCTGACCGACTTCCTCCACTGGCTGACCGACGAGCGCGGCGTGCCCTGTAGCCCCAAATCCTATGCCCGGCGCGTGACGGCGCTGAAGGTGTTCTTCGGCTGGCTGCATGAGACGGGCGTCTTGCCGCAAGACCCCTCGACGGCGGTCATCCAGCAGAGCGTCAGTAGCCCGCTGCCCGACGCGCCGACCGCGGCCGACGTGGATCGGGCGCTCATCGTGGCCGAAAGCCGGCGCGCCGGCGGCCGCGACCACAAGCCCGACGCCCGGCCCTACCTGTTGCTGAGCTTGCTGTTGCAGACGGGCATCAAGAAGGGCGAGGCGATGGCCATCGTGCCCAACCACATTGACGACAGCGACCCCGACCAGCCGGTGCTCTACGTCCGCTACGCCAATCCGCGCCTGCGCTACAAGGAGCGCAAGCTACCGCTGGAGCAGGCGTGGCTGCCGGTGCTCGATGAGTACCTTCAGCAGTACAAGCCGACCGACACGCTGTTCACCTGTACGCCGCGCAATCTGGAGTACGTCCTGCGCGACATTGCCGAGGAGGCCGATCTGCCGGCCGGGGCGCTGTCGTTCGAGAACCTGCGCTGGGCGTCGGCGCTGCGCGACTGGCGGGCCGATGTGGAGCAGGACGACATCCGCCAGAAGCTGGGCCTGTCGAAGATCGCCTGGCGCGAGACGAAGGGCAAGCTGCGGCGGCTGATCGAGCAGGAAGAGAGCGCTACTTTCTGAGAAAGAGAGAGCGACACAGAGAGACGCAGAGGAGCGCAGAGAGACGCAGAGAAACCTTGTGTTCTTTCTCCGCGTCTCTCTGCGCTCCTCTGCGTCTCTCCGCGTTCCTCTCCTCTTTGCCTCAAGCAGTATCAAACTTGAAGAGGCGCTCGCCGCCCTCGTCCATGTCGAACGTCACCGCGCGGCGTTCGATCTCCTCCCGGTCGCGGTCGGGCCAGGTGTAGTAGAGGACAACCGTCAACTGGTACGGGTTGCTGGTGGCCCGGTCGCGCAGGTGCATCATTAGACTGAAGTTGGGCGTCAGCGTCTCGATGACGTTCAGCGAGCCGGCCGGCTGGCCCGCGCCATTGGTGACGAGAACCTCGATGGATGGCCGCTCGACAAACGGCGTCAGCTCCACCCCAAACATAAAGCGGCGCTGCTCTGGATAGCGGAACAGGCCAATCTGCCGGATGCGCACGTCCTCGCGCCCGCGCGGGCCTTCCAACGGGTCGTCGAAAAAGCGAATGTCCATGATGCCTCGATAGGGAAAGAGTCCACAGATTACACCGATTTCACAGATCATAAGATTCTTGAATCCGTGAAATCTGTGTCATCTGTGGATTCTTCTTCCTAACCTGGTACTGCTTCAGCTTCACTAGCCCCGCCGCGTGGGGTGGGGTCGGCCTTGCGCTCGAACAGGCGCATCTTCTCCAGCACCTGCACCAGCTCCACCTGCCACTCGTGCGTGCCGCGGTCTTTCTTCAGCCAGATGGCGCTCTTGCTGACGCGCACGTTCTCGCCCAGGTAGCGCTGCAAGTGGTAGCGATCCAGCCCGCCCAGTTCGGCGATGCGAATGCGAATCTGTCCCGCCTCGGTGACGACGGCGTTGACCCCGGCCATCTGGCCCAACGCTTTGATGCGCAGTTGGTAGAGCAGATTGTGCAGCGGGTCGGGGATGGGGCCAAAGCGGTCGGCCAGTTCGGCGGCCATCTCGTCAATTTCGGCCAGCGTGTCCAGCGTGGCCATGCGCCGGTAGAGGCGCAGGCGCAGTTGGGTGTCGGGCACGTAGTCGGTGGGGATGTAGGTCGCCAGCGGCAGGTCAATGAGCACGTTGTCGGGCAGTTCGGCCGGCGGGGCTTCGCCGCGCTGCTCGGCCTTGCGCCGCTTGACGGCCCGCGTCAGCAGCCGGGTGTACATGTCGAAGCCGACGGCCGAGATGTGGCCGCTCTGCTGGCCGCCCAGGAAGTCGCCCGCGCCGCGAATCTCCATGTCGCGCACGGCGATGGTGTAGCCGGAGCCGAGTTGGGTGTGCTCGGCGATGGTCTCCAGCCGCGCCTGGGCGTCGGGCGTCAGGCCGCGCCAGGGGGCGTGGAAGAAGTAAGCGTAGGCGCGGCGCGTGCTGCGGCCGACGCGCCCGCGCAACTGGTAGAGCTGTGACAGGCCAAACTGCTCCGCCCGGTCAACGATGAGCGTGTTGGCGTTGGGGAAGTCCAGCCCGCTCTCGATGATTGTTGTGCTGAGCAGGATGTCCACCCGCGCCTCGGCGAACTCGACCATGATCTTTTCCAGTTGCCGCTCGCTCATCTGGCCGTGAGCGACGACGACCCGCGCCTCCGGCACGAGCTTCTCCAACCGCTTGCGCACAATGTTGATGCTCTGCACGCGGTTGTGGACGAAGAACACCTGGCCGCCGCGATCCAACTCGCGCAAAATGGCCGTGCGGATACGCGAATCGTCCACCTCGCCGACGTAGGTCTCCACCGGCAGCCGCTCGGCCGGCGCGGTGTCAATGATGCTGATGTCGCGCACGCCGGTCAGGGACATGTGCAGCGTGCGCGGGATGGGCGTGGCCGTCAGCGTCAACACGTCCACCTCGGTGCGCCACTGCTTCAGTCGCTCCTTGTCGGCCACGCCGAAGCGTTGCTCCTCGTCAATGATGACCAGCCCCAGGTCTTTGAAGGAGATGTCGTCCGACAGCAGCCGGTGGGTGCCGATGATGATGTCCACGCCGCCGGCACGCAACTGCTGGACGATGCGCCGCTGCTGCGTGGTGGTGCGGAAGCGTGACAGCATCTCGACCGTCACCGGGAAGGGGCGCAGCCGCTCGCGGAAGGTGGTGAAGTGCTGCTGGGCCAGGATGGTCGTGGGCACCAGCATGGCCACCTGCTTGCCGTCCATGACCGCCTTGAACGCCGCGCGCAGGGCGACCTCGGTCTTGCCATAGCCGACGTCGCCACAGATGAGGCGGTCCATGGGGTTGGCCCGCTCCATGTCGTCCTTGACCTCGGTGATGACGCGCAACTGGTCTTCCGTCTCGCGGTAGGGGAAGGCGGCTTCCAGTTCGGCCTGCCAATCGCTGTCGGGCGGGAAGGCGTGGCCGGGAATCGTCTCGCGGGCGGCGTAGAGTTCCAGCAACTCCTCGGCCAGTTCGTCGGCGGCGCGCTGGGCGGCGGCCTTGGCCTGCGTCCAACTGCGCTCGCCCAGCCGGTTGAGCGCCGGGTCGGCGTCATCGGGGCCAATCCACTTGCCCAGCCGATCGGCGTGGTGGACGGGCACGTAGAGCGTGTCGCCGTTGGCGTACTGCACCAGCAGGTATTCGCGCTCCATGCCACCCAGGTTGCGCACCACCAGCCCCTCGAACTTGCCGATGCCGTAGTCCAGATGGACGACGTAATCCCCTTGCTTGATGTCGGCGAAGTACGTCTCCGGCGCGGACGGGCGGGCGGCGCGCTGGCGGCGCGGCGCGGGGCGGCTCCAGCCGAAGATCTCGGCGTCGGTCAGCAGGTGCAGCAACACGTGGTTGTCTTCGCGCCGCACCAGACTAAAGCCATCGGCCAGACTGCCGTGAACAAAGGTCAGGCTGCCGTCGGGCGGCACGTCGGGCAGGTCGCTCAGCGGCACGGTTCCCTGGCGGCCGGTGCCGGCGTCAATGGCGGTTACAACCGGGTCAACCGTGTCGCCGGACGGGAGTCCGGGCGCGCCGGCCTGGGTCAGTGGCTCCAGGGTGCGAATGAGCCGGCCACCCTCGCCCGTCCATAGCTCGGCCAGCCGCGGGGCCTGGCGGCTGAAGACGACGACGCGTTCCCCCTCGCGCTGCGACTGCTTGAGCTGGTTGAGCAGCGGCCGAACCTGGCCGCCATAGCGCGGGCCGGGGTCGAACGCTTCGGCCAGATCAATGTAGCGCGGCTCACCCTCCCCTTGCCCCTCCCATAGGGAGGGGGATCGCCTTCCCTCGCCCCCTGGGAGAGGGTGTGTTGTCCCCTCGCCCTCTGGGAGAGGGTTAGGGAGCGGGTTAGTCCCGTCGCCCAACACCAACGGCCGCCACCAGCCCAACTCCGACCCAATCTCGTCCCACGTGTAGAGCGGGCTGGGGTAGCCGGGCGGCAGGTCGCCCTGCTCCTCGGCCACCTGGCGGGCGTGGCCGGCCAACTCCTCGGCCACGGCGCGGAACTCCTCGGCGTCGTCGAGGATGACCAGCCCGGCCGGCGGCAGATAGTCGAGCAGCGTCGCCGGGCGCGAATAGATCAGGGGCAGGTAGTACTCCAGGTTGGCGAAGGGGCGGCCGGAGCGCAAATTGGCCAGATCGTCGCGCCATGACGGCAGGCTGTCCTCGGTCGGCAGCGGCTCGTCGGCCCAGACCTCGGCGAAGTCGCGCGCCGCGCCGGGCAGCGCCTCGCGCGCCGGAGTGATGACGACGCTCTGCGGCCCGCTTTGCCCATCGGTCGCGGCGGTGGAGCGTTGGGTCGTTGGGTCGAAGGCGCGCATCGTGTCCACTTCGTCGCCGAACAACTCGATGCGCACCGGATACGGCGCGGCGATGGGGAAGATGTCGAGGATGCCGCCGCGCCGGCTGAACTGGCCGGCGGCCTCGACGACGCTGACCGGCTCATAGCCGATCTCCTGCCAGCCGGCCAGGCTCTTCTCCAGATCGAGCGTTTGGCCGACGCGCAGAACGCGCGTGCCGGCGATAAAGCGTCGCTTGGGCAGCGTCTTTTGCAGGAAGGCGCGGGCCGAAGCGACGATGATCGGCGGCGTGCCGGCCGCGGGAACCAGCGGGTGCTGCCCGGCGATGAGATCGGCCAGCGCCGCCAGCCGCCCGGCGCGGGTGCGGTCGCTCCACGGGCCGCGGTCATAGGGCAGGGGGGTTGGCTCCGGCAGGCGGTGGAGGCGGCTGCCGGCGGGCAACCACGTCTCCAGCGCCTGCTGCCACAACGTGGCCGTGTCCACCCGCCCGGTCAGCAGCAGGATGGGCGCGCGCGCCGGCACGGCCAGCCGCTGGTAGAGTTGGGCCACGACCGGGGCGCGCGCGCCGCGCGGCAGGTCGAGCGGCAACAGCGACCCGCCCTCCTCGCTGCCCAGCGCGGCGGTCAATTGCCCAAAGGCGGGAATCTGGTCGAATAGATCGAGCAGTCCGGAGACGTTCATGCTTCTCTCTTTAGAAACCGAGTTTCTTCTGAGAAACTCGGTTTCTACAACTGCGCCGCTCCCTCCACCGGCCCGTTATAGCGCGTCATCGTCAGGTTGATGCCGTGGCGGACGAACGATTCGATGGCCTCGCCGGCCGTGGTCAGCATCTCGCTGACCAGCGGCAACTCGTCGCGGCCGAAGTCTTGCAGCACGTAGGCCGCCGCGTCCATGCGCCCCGGTGGGCGGCCGATGCCCAGCCGCAGGCGGGGAAAGTCATTGCCCAAATGCTGGATGAGGGAGCGCATCCCGTTGTGGCCGCCCGCGCCGCCCTTTTCGCGCAGCCGGATGACGCCGAACGGGATGTCGAGTTCGTCGTAGACGACCAGGATGGCCGCCGGCGGGATGCGATAGTAGCCGGCCAGCGCGCCGACCGCCTCGCCGCTCAGGTTCATGAACGTCTGCGGCTTGGCCAAAATGACCGGCCGGTCGGCCAGCCGGCCGCTGCCGACGATAGCCTTGCTCTGCACGCGGCGCAGTTCGATGCCGGCGCGCAGGGCCAGTTTGTCCACGGCCATGAAGCCGACGTTGTGCCGGTTGAAGGCGTGGGCGCGACCGGGGTTGCCCAGGCCGACGATCAGCGTGCGCTCTTCGCCGCGGGTGCTGTCGTCCACGTCTACGGGCCTCCCACCGTCATATCCAGTTCAAAGGCGTTCCACAACTCCGACGGCTGCGACGGATCGAGGCGGAAGTTGAGCACGTCGGGCGTCGTGGCCGCCAGCCGCAACCGGCTAAACAAGGGCACGGCCGGCAACTCGACGGCGAAGATGCGCATTGCCTCCTGGTGGGCTTCGACGTACCCCTCCTGCCCCGGCAGCAGCGACAGAGCGCGGGTGCAGGCAGCGTCGTAGGCCTCATTCGACCAGCCGGCGACGTTGACCCCGTCCCAGCCGTTGAACCCCTGCTCCAGCGGGCCGGGGATGTTGGCCGTCAGGTAGAGACCGCAGTCGGGGTGGATGCGGCTGAGCCAGGCAAATTGGGCCAGGTCGAACTTGCGGCCGAAGACCGTGCCGCTCGGCCCTGGCGCAAACCACGCCCCGGCGTCCAGCGTGTAGGGGTTGACCTGGATGCCACAGGCGGCCAGATTGTCGCGCACGCGAGCGTTGAGTTGCTCGCGCAGCGGGTCGCCGGCCACCGTGCCCAACGTGATGGAGAAGGAGCGGGTCGCGCCGATGGCCTCGCGCACGCCGTCGCCGTTGGCATCTCGCAGACCGACCTCGTCCAGCAGGGTGTTGGCCGCCGCCGGGTCATAGACCCACTGCGGCAGATCGGCCGGCAGCAGGGTGTGGTCGGGGGGCACGAAGGTATCCATGACCGTCGCCCGGCCGCCGGTGAACTCGTCGGCCAACGCCTGCCGGTCAATACACTGGGCCACCGCCTGGCGCACGCGCGTGTCGGTGAACCAGGGGGTATGCGTCTCTTCAAAAATGGCGCTGGAGTCAATGCCGAAGATGATCTGCTCGATGACCCCGGCCGAGGCGACGTACTCGACCAGTTCGCCCTCTTCCGCCGCCGCGTCCACCGCCGGCAGGGCGTCGAAGGGCAGTACGTCGCTGGTCAGCACGTGACAGCCCTCATACCCCTCCGGCAGCCCGCGCGGCCGTTGGGCCAGAAAGCGGAAGGTTAGCGAGGTCAGATGGGGCAGCCCTTCGGCGGCGCGATAGTAAGACGGGTTGGGCACGAGGCGAATGCTCTCGCCCGGCGTCCAACTCTCGACGACGAACGCGCCGTAGCTGAGGGGGGCGCGAGCGGCCTCGTCCAGCGTTGGCAGTTCGGCGGGGGAGAAGTCGCCCAACTGGTGGTGCGGCAGAGGCGGCCAGACGTGGGTCATGAAGGCCGGGTCGTGGTAGCCGGGCAGGCCCGTCCAGCGTACGCTGCGCTCGCCCGTGGCTTCATAGGACGCGGTGTAGCGGGCCTGGGTGTTGGGGCGGGGTGTGGTGCGGTCGCGGGCCACCTCGAAGCTGAAGACGGAGTCCTCGGCCGTCACCGGCGTGCCGTCGGACCAGACCAGCGGACGGAAGGTGTAGTCTACGACCAGTTGGGCCATCGTGATCGGCTGGCCGTCATAGGTCACCGGCTGACCGTCGGCGTTAAGGACGGTAGTGCCTTGGCCCAGCGGAGCCAGTTCGCCCGCGGCGGTGATGACCAGATCGCCCTCGGCGACTTCGACCGTCTGCACCTGCGCGTCGCCGTCGGCCAGGCTGGGCAGCTTCTCCAGCGCCAGGGCCTGGTAGTCGTAGCCCAGCGACGTGACAGGCGACTCGTAGAGGGCGTGGCGAATGGCCGTGGCGGCGATGGAGTCGTCGCCATAGAGGTAGAGGTCGGCCGGCTCCGCGCCCACGCAGACGACGAGGTCTTTGGGCGGGCGGGGCGTGGCGGTGGGCAGTGGTGTTGGCGAAGGCGTGTCGGTCGCGGATGGGGTGGTCTCGGCCACTGCATTCGCCTCAGGAGTGGGGTCAAGAGATGCAGGCGCGCCGTCCGTGGCCGGAGTCGCGCCTGTCGGGTTGTCGTCCTGGCGGCAGCCGGTCAGCAGACCGGCCAGCAGGAGTAAGATGAGCAGCTTACGCATCAGCAAGTGGTTTCCTTATGATCGGATTTTATCTTTGCCGGCGATGAATCGTTGCCATGAGATACTCAATAGGTTAGTCTAGCACAGTTCCGCCGTGAAGGCGACCGATGATGATTTGCTAAGAGTCATCAATCTCCGGCCGCCTGGCCAGGGACACGGGATATACTTCACTTATCCTCATGTTTTTGTCTAATTCGCTGCCCGGCGACGAGCGCAGGCGCAGATACTATGGATGACCGCGATGACGCAATCGAAAACCCGCTTCTCTCTCTTTTTCCTGGTGGCTCTACTGGCCGTTTTGGTGGCCTGTGCCGCGCCGAGCGCGACCGACTCCGGCGCACCGGCGGACATCCCCTTTGTGGGCGGCACGACGGCGGCCAGCGCCGCGACGGACGCGCCGACAGCCGCCCCCGCCGCCACGGCCGCCGCCACTGAAACCGACGCCAACGGCATCCCCGTCGGCTTCAACGCCGACGGCCGCCCTTACCGCGGCCGGCTCGACGCGCCGGTGGTGATGGAGGCTTTCTCCGACTTCCAATGTCCCTACTGCGGCCAGTTCAGCGAGGAGACGCTGCCGAGCTTGCTGGCCGGTCAGGTGGCCGGTGGGGACATGCTTTTCGTCTTCTACGACTTCCCCCTGAGCAGCATCCACCCCCAGGCGGCGGCGGCGGCCAATGCCGCCCGTTGCGCCGGGGAAGAGGGCGCGGCGGCCTATTGGGCCATGCACGACCGGCTCTTTGCTGACATTGACGCCTGGGCCAACGACGGCGCGGCCGACGTCTTTCGCGCCTACGCCGCCGAAATGGGCCTCGATGAGACGGCCTTCGGCGCGTGCCTTGACGAAGAGCGCTATGCCGCGGCCATTGACGCTGACCAGCAGTTGGGCCTGAGCCGTGGGGTAGACAGCACGCCCAGCTTCTTCGTTAATGACCAGCTCATCGCCGGGGCCTACCCGCTGGAGACGTTCAACCAGGCCATCGCCGCCGCCGCTTCCGGCGAGGCGATTGCCGCCGCCGAGCCGGCCGCGCCGCAGGCTCCGGCCGTCGCCCCCACGCCGGCCACCATCGTCATGGACAACGTCGCCGCCACGCTGGGCGAGGAGACGGCCGGCGTGACCATCGTCGAGTACACCGACTACCAGTGTCCCTACTGCGCCCGCCACGCCGCCGAGACCTTCCCCCAAATGCTGACCGACATGATCGAGACGGGGCGCGTGCGCTACGTCATCAAGGACTTCCCGCTCGACAGCATCCACCCGCAGGCGCGGGCCGCGGCCGTGGCCGCCCGCTGCGCCGGCGAGCAGGACGCCTACTGGCCGATGCACGACGCCCTCTTTGCCCAGCAGGCGGAGTGGAGCGGCCAGGACGCGACGTTGATCGACCTCTTCGCCGGCATGGCCGCCGAGCTAAACCTCGATGGCAACGCCTTCGCCGCCTGCCTGAGCGATGGCCGCCATGACGCCGCCATCCAGGCCAATCAGGACGAGGGCTTTACCCTGGGCGTGGACGGCACGCCGGCCTTCTTCATTGATGGCTTCCCTATCAGCGGCGCGCAACCGTTCGACCTGTTCGACTACGCCGTGGGGCTGGCCGAGGCGGGCACGCTGGCCGACGCTTACGTCCAGTCGGCCGAAGCCGCGGCCACGCCGGTTCCCGCGCCGTCGGGGCCGGTGGAGATTGACACCAGTACCGCCTTCAGCATCGGCGCGGCCGACGCCCCGGTGGTCATTGTCGAGTTCACCGACTTCCAGTGCCCCTATTGCAGCCGCCACTTTGTCGAAACCTTCCCGCAGATCGTGGCCGACTACGTGGACACGGGCAAGGTGCGCTACGTGTTCATGGACTTTCCGCTGACGAGCATCCACCCCGAAGCGCCGCTGGCGGCCGAGGCGGCCCGCTGCGCCGGCGACCAAGACGCCTTCCTGGAGATGCACCACGCGCTGTTCGAGCGGCAGGGGGAGTGGAGCGGGCGCGCCGACGCGGGCCAGGTCTTCACCGGCTTCGCGGGTGAGTTGGGGCTGGACGAGGCCAGCTTCACGCAATGCCTGGAGAGCGGGCAGCACACCGCTGCGGTGCAGACCGACCTGGAGCAGGGCATCAGCCTGGGTATCAACGGCACGCCGGCCTTCTTCCTGAACGGCAACTTCATCTCCGGCGCGCAGCCCTATAGCGTGTTCCAGCAGGCTATCGAGAGCTTGTTGGCCGGGTCGTAGCGCGATTCCCCAGAATCGCGCGCCTTGCGCCGCCCCAGAACGCGATTCTGGAGAATCGCGTTACAGTAACGGCAACTTCATTTCCGGCGCGCAGCCCTATAGCGTGTTCCAGCAGGCCATCGAGAGCTTGTTGGCCGGGTCGTAGCGCGATTCTCCAGAATCGCGCGCCTTGCGCCGCCCCAGAACGCGATTCTGGAGAATCGCGTTACAGTTGGGCATCCGCTACGAATTGGCTATAGTTGACGCATTGGGACAGCCACCGGCAACGCGCCGGCCGTCCAAGGGAAGCCGGACGACTTGAGCAGCGACAGACACGGGAGAGGACCATGAGCCGAGACGGAGTGAAGTTAATCGGTTTCATCATCGGGCGGGAGCACGAGATGCCCGACGAAGTGATGCGCATCATCAACGAACGCGACGGGATGCGGGCGGAGATGGTGAAGCTGGGTGGTACGTTCCTCGATGACGTCGTTGAATATGACGTGATCGTGGATCGCATGTCGCACGAGATTCCCTACTATCGCACTTATGTCAAGTACGCCGCGGTCAACGGCTGCTACATTATCAACGACCCGTTCGTCTGGGCTAACGACACCAAGTTCCTGGCCGCGGCCGTGCTGCGCAAGCTGGGCGTGAAGACGCCGCGCACGATGGTGCTGCCCAATAAGGACATCGCCGCCGAAACCGTCCCCGACAGCTTCCGCAATCTGGCCTACCCGATGGACTGGCAGGCGATTGTGGACTACATCGGCAGTCCGGCCATCTTCAAGGACGTGCGCAGCGGCGGCCGTCGCTTCGCCCATCGCGTCAACAACGTGGACGAACTCATCCAGCGCTACGATGAGAGCGGCACGCGCACGATGATCCTGCAACAGGTCATCGAGTCCGACCGACACTACCACTGCCTGGTCATTGGCAGCGAGCGCACGCTGCTGCTGCCCTACTCGTTCGACGAGGGTCACTACACTCAGACAGCTCGCTCTCTCTCTGACAGCATGGCCGAGCAGATGACCGAGATGGCCTGCCGGCTCAGCCGCGTCTATGGCTACGACATCAACATGTCGGAGTTCGTGCTCGATGGCGACGAGATCTATCTCATTAATGCCACCAACCCGTCGCCGCTTATTTCCCGCGACCTGATGACTCAGGAGCAGTTCGATTGGGCCTGTGCTGAGATTGCCGCCCTGGCCATTCGCCGCGCCGAAGAGGGCAAGCCGCAAGAGCTGCCCGTTCACCTGACCGGCCTCTAACTGTGGGCGAATTGACGGCGTCCACCGCGGTTCGGCCGCGTCGCGTTACCCCGCCCCGCGCGAAATGGGGATAAATCTACATGCCTCTCCTGTGGCTTTTGCTATAATCCCCGCGCTAGGAAATTGTTGACTTTTCAACGATGCACGACGACATAACCCCCTTGTGACCCCCATCCCCATCACGCTCAGGACGCATGTGGAGAACTCATGAAAGACCTCACCGATCGCATGCCCGCCAAACTTCGCCGGTTGCCGGAACTGGCTTTCAACGTTTGGTGGAGCTGGAACGCCGACGCGCGCGACCTGTTCCGCCGGCTCGACTTCCCGCTCTGGCGGCGCACTCAGCATAACCCGGTCAAGGTGCTGCGGCTGGTCAGCGACGCGACGCTGGCCGCCCGCGCTGATGATCCCGCCTATTTGCGGCGCTTCAACAAGGTGCTGATGGACTTTGACCGGGCGATGGCCAATGGTCACAGTTGGTTCCACCGTACCTATCCCCATCTGACCAAAAAGACGATCGCTTACTTCTCCTTTGAGTTCGGCCTGCACAGTTCGCTGCCGATCTACTCCGGCGGTCTGGGCATCCTGGCCGGCGACCACGCCAAGGAAGCCAGCGACCTGGGGCTGCCGTTCGTGGGCGTGGGCTTCTTCTATCCGCAGGGCTACTTCCGCCAGCGCTTGCCGTCGCACGGCTGGCAGGAGGCGATCTATGAGCCGGTGGACATCGCCGACGTGCCCATCCACCCGGTCAACGAGCCGGACGGCAGCGAGTTGCGCATCGAAGTATGGATGGGCGGCCGCACCGTCCAGGCCCGCGTCTGGCGGGTGCAGGTTGGCCGCGTGCCGCTCTACCTGATTGACACCGACGTGCCCGAAAACGAACCGTGGGATCGCGAGCTGTCGGCCCGTCTATACTCCGGCGACAGCGAGGTGCGCATTCGGCAGGAGATCATGCTGGGCATCGGCGGGGTGCGGCTGCTGCATAAGCTGGGCTACCGGCCGTCGGTGCTGCACATGAACGAGGGGCACTCCGCCTTTTTGCTGCTGGAGAGCGTGCGCGAAGAGGTGGCCCGCGGGCTGGATTTCGAGTCCGCCTGCGAACTGGTCAAGTCGCGCACCGTCTTCACCACCCACACCCCGGTGCCGGCCGGCCACGACGCCTTCAGCTTCTCGCTGATGGACAAGTACTTCCCCGGCTACTGGGACGAGTTGGGCATTGACCGCGATCAGTTCCTCAGCCTGGGCCACCACGCCGAGCCGTGGGGCGACGCCTTCAACATGACCGTCCTGGCCCTGCGGCTGTCGGGCCAGCGCAACGCCGTCAGCCAACTCCACGCCCAGGTCTCGCGCCAGATGTGGCAGCCCGTCTGGCCCGACCGGGCGGTGGACGACGTGCCCATCCGCGCCGTCACCAACGGCATCCACGTCCCCGGCTGGACGGCGGGCGAGTTGCGCCAGGTGTTCAAGGAGTATCTGGGGGCCGACTGGGAGGAGCACCACGATGATCCCGTGCTGTGGGAGCGGCTGGCCGACGTGCCCGACGAGGTGCTGTGGCGTGCCCACGTGGCCCTGAAGACGAAGCTGATGGACTACCTGCGTATGCGGGCGCGTCACTCGTGGGTGGCCGGGCAGTGCGACCCGACGGAGATTCTCGTCGGCGGCACGCTGCTGGACCCCAACGCCCTGACCATCGGCTTTGCCCGCCGCTTTGCCACCTACAAGCGGGCCACGCTGCTGTTCGAGGACATGCCGCGCTTGCAGCGCCTCTTGCTCAACATGCACCGGCCGGTGCAGATCGTCTTCGCCGGCAAAGCCCACCCGGCCGACGAACCGGGCAAGCACCTCATCCAACAGGTCTACAACTTCGCCAAGTCCAACTACTTTGGCGGGCGCGTGGCCTTTGTGGAAAACTACGATCTCCACTCGGCGCGCTACTTCAAGCAAGGGGTTGACGTGTGGCTGAACACGCCGCGCCGCCCGCGCGAGGCCAGCGGCACCAGCGGCATGAAGGCGTCGCTCAACGGCATCCCCAACCTGAGCATCCTCGACGGCTGGTGGGTGGAGGGCTACAACGGCGGCAACGGCTGGGCGGTTGAGGATCGCCAGTTCGACAACTCCAACGAGCAGGACGCCCACGACGCCGAGATGGTCTATCGCCTGCTGGAAGAGGAGGTCGCGCCGCTGTACTACAACCGCGACCGCGACGGCATTCCGCGCGGCTGGGTCGAGGTCATGCGTGAGGCCATCCGCTCCAACGCGCCCCGCTTCAGCACGCGGCGAATGGTGAAGGAGTACACCACCGAGATGTACTTGCGGGCGATGGTCGAGGCGGTGGAGTTGGTCTAGCGGGGTTGGGGGAGTTGGCGACGATGAAACGGTGGCCGCGGCGCTTGCTGATGCTGACTTTCGTCCTGCTCTGGCTGGCCGTCATGCTGTTCCCGACGCTGGCCGTGGTGCTGGCGCGCAATGGGCAGATTCAACTGGGCGACAGCGACGGCCGCCACACGCGGCTGTTCCTGCTGCAAGAGCCTGACTTTGAGGGGCTGGGGCTGGAGCGAGCGCGGTCGGTGGCCCCCCCGCTGAGCGCGCCGGGGGCGACCTGCCTGCAAACGACTGTCTCCTACTGGCTGTGGGCCGGCGAAGGGCAGGACGCCAGCTTCTGCCAATGCACCGATCCGGCCACCGGGGCCGCTATAGCCGACGTTCCCCCCGTCTGTCAGACTCCCTAATGCACAAAGCAACCGCACATAACATAGATTTCACAGATTTAGTACACCGTTACCAAAGAAATATGATCCGCAGATTTGGCAGATTTGGCAGATTCAAGAAAGGAGATCTGCCAAATCTGCTAAATCTGCGGATCAATAATCTTTCTGTAACACTGTATTTAGCTCGAAAATCTGTGTAATCGGTGAAATCTGTGGTTGCTTCTTCTGTAATAGTAGGGCTTTTCCGAGGAGGTTTGTTTGAGCAACATCGCTGTCAAGTGGTTGGAAGAGGGGAGTCGCCTCTTCGCCTGTCGTGATTCGTTTGGCAACATGGTTCTGTCCGGTTCGTGGCCGCGCGAGGAGCCGGGCTGGCAGGAATGGAAGGCGGCCAAGCCGTCGGACTTACTGTTGATGAGCCTGGCCTCCTGCGCCGCCTATGACGTGGTGGCCATCCTGGAGCGGCAGCGGCAGCAGTTGACCGGTCTGCGCATCGAGGTCAACGGCAACCAGTTGCCCGACCCGCCCTATAACTTCACCGACATCCACCTGCACTTCACGCTGGAAGGGGAGGGCCTCGATCCGGTCAAGGTGGAGCGGGCCATTGATCTTTCGGTTAACAAGTACTGCTCCGTGGCCGCCACTCTGCGCGGCGTGGCTACCATCACTCACAGCCATGCCATCGCCGGCCAGCCCGATGGGGCGATGAGCGGCGCGCCGCGCTAGAGCTGCCCGGCGCGCTACCAGCCCATCGTCCCCGGTTCGCCCTTGAATGGGCCGACCACGTCGGCGGTGATCCAGCCGCCGTAGAAGCCGCCCGGCTGGGGCGTGACGCGCTCGCCGTCCACAAAGCAGCCGTCCATTGGCCCGGCGTAGCAGGCGACGTGGTCGCGGATGGCGGCGAAGGCGGGCGTTGGGTTGGGGTAGAACCAGGCGACGTTCTCGGCGCGGCGGCCGTCCACCTCCAGCGTGTAGTAGCCCGCCGTGCCCTTCCACTCGCAAAAGGAGCGCCCCACGCCCGGCCGCAGGTACTCCATGCGAATGTCCTCCGGCGGGATGTAGTAGACCGGCGGGTGGCTCGTCTCCAGCACGCGCCAGGCGTGGCGCGTGTCGGCGATGGTCACGCCGTTGAAGACGACGCGGATGTGGCGGGTGGTCGGCTCCAGGCGCGGCGGGCGGGGGTAGTCCCAGACGGATTCCTGGCCGGGGGCGGGCGGGATGGGTTGGGGGCGCATAACGGGTTCCTTGAGTATGAGGTGGGTTGCCAACGGATTATAGTGGGTAACGCTGCTCGCGTCACAGGGCTTTTCCACGGTCGTCGATCAAGCGGCGACCTGACAGCAACTGTGTCAACGTCTGTCAGAAATACGGGCCAAGCGCCTTGGCCGCGCCGGGCTAAGGCGCTTAGGCCGGCGCGGGCATAAGCGCCAGTTCAGG
>WBZP01000837.1_pt1 | contig 40241 bp, 37 predicted proteins | sample 5204301 | NCBI WGS metagenome assembly WBZP01 (sample SAMN12412401, study PRJNA552823) | activated sludge metagenome | isolation source: activated sludge from nitrification reactor of wastewater treatment plant... | place: USA: Pennsylvania | collected 2017
CTTGGTGTTCGGGGGCTGGGACATCTTCCCCGACGATGCCTATCAAGCGGCGTCACACGCGGGTGTGCTCAAGAGCGAGCAGCTTGCCCAGATCAAGCCGTACCTTGAGACGGTGCGACCGATGCCGGGCGTGTTCGAGCCGCAGTGGGTCAAGAAGCTGCACGGCACGCACATTAAGACCGGGACGTCGAAGCGCGACTATGCCGAGCAGCTCATCGCGGACATCGCAGCCTGGAAGAAGCAAAACGATGTCTCGCGCTGCGTCGCGGTGTGGTGTGGCTCGACGGAAGTGTATCAGACCCCGAGCGCCGTTCACTCGTCGCTGGCGGCGTTTGAAGCGGGACTTGATGCCTCGGATCCAGCGATTGCTCCGTCGGCGATTTATGCCTATGCCTGCCTAAAGAGCGGGGTTCCGTACGCCAACGGTGCACCGAACCTGTCGCTCGACTTCCCGGCGATGCACGAGCTGGCCAAGCAGCAAGGTCTGCCGATTGCGGGCAAAGACTTTAAGACCGGCCAGACGCTGATGAAGACGGTAATTGCGCCGATGCTCAAGGCGCGGATGCTCGGTCTGCAAGGCTGGTATTCGACGAACATCCTTGGCAACCGCGACGGTGAAGTGCTCGACGATCCCGACTCGTTTAAGACCAAGGAAATGTCGAAGCTCGGCGCGCTGGAATACATCCTTCAGCCGCACCTGTATCCCGAGCTGTACAAAGAGTTCCACCACGTCGTCCGCATCAACTACTACCCACCGCGCGGCGACAACAAAGAGGGCTGGGACAACATCGACATCTTTGGCTGGCTCGGCTATCCGATGCAGATCAAGGTCGATTTTCTGTGTCGGGACTCGATCTTGGCGGCGCCGATTGTGCTCGATCTCGCGCTGTTCCTTGACCTGGCGCATCGCTCGGGCCTGTCGGGTGTGCAGGAGTGGCTGTCGTTCTACTTCAAGACGCCGATGACGGTGCCGGGGCTGTATCCCGAGCACGATCTGTTCATTCAGCTCATGAAGCTCAAGAACACGCTGCGCTTTCTGCGCGGTGAAGAGCCCATCACGCACCTGGGCACGGAAGACTACGAATAAGCGGCTCACCGACGAAGCGAGGAGCTGGGGGACGCGATGAGTGTTCAGCGACTGTGGGTTTTGCTGGGTGTGGCGCTGCTGCTGTGCGCGATGTCGCCGGAAGCGGCGCTGGCTCGTTCGCGAAAGAGTGCGTCGGTATCGCGCGGTCATGGCAAGTCCTCGCATGGGAAAAGCTCGCGAGGACCGCGACGCAAAAAGAAGCAGCGCTCGTACCGTCCGCCGGAAATGCCGTCGAGCATCGAGTTTCAGTCGTTCGATCTGGTCACCGGCCAAGGTCAGCTCATCGTCGTCGGAACCAAGCACGTTCCCGAGATTCGCTTGCTGGTCCTGTCCGACGATCGAGGTCGGCGCTTCGTCCCCGACATGGCGGACTGTCAGCCACCCGTCGGTGTCGAGCTGCCCGCCGAAGGAAGTGATCCCGCGCTTGTGCCAGCCAACCTGCGCTGGCGCTGCACGTTTTCGGTACCGACGCTGTATCGCAAGGCTGCGCTCATCGGTGTTGCGATGGAATGGGGCGATAAGTCCGTCGAGGTTGCGTCGCAGAAGGTCGCAACCGTCTATGCCGCTGCAGCCAAGTCCGTTCCATCAGCACCAAAGCCGCGCGAAGATGGAATCCAAGCGCCACGCCCGCAGCCACTGCCCGGTACCGACGAAGGCGGCGATCCCGAAGACAGCGAAGCGCACGAAGACGACGGCGGCGAGAGCGACGATTCCCCACACTGACAGCGCGCCCCGGTCCGTGGCATCCTGCCTCACATGAGCGTGTCCTCATCGTCCACCCCGACGACCCTGACAGAGCACGTCCTGCGACTGTATCCCGGCTCCTCGGTGACCCGAGTCACTGTTCTTGGCATCGACGACGACAGCAAAAACGAGACAACCAAAGGCCTTGGCTACGGTCGTCCTGTCCGCATTGACCTCACGGGACCGAGCGGCCCGCGACGACTCGTGTTTCATACCGCGCGCCCCGACGACTTTGGTCATGACCGACGATCGGACCGTGCCCAAGCGATGCTGCTGCTGTGGGATACGGCGGCCCAGATTCCGCTTCACACCCAAGCCGTCGATGTTGGCGCGATTCGCAGCGATGGATCTCTGCTAAGCCTCGCGAACGCTGGCGAGTTCTACGTCGTCACCGAGTGGTGCGATGGCGTGCCGTATGCCGACGATCTGCGACGGATTGCTCAATCGGGACAAGTGACCGACGAAGATCTATCGCGCGTGACGACGCTGGCCAAGGCGCTCGTCGACATTCATGCAGCGCCCGGCTCACATCCGGCGGCGTACACTCGGGCGATTCGCGACCTGCTCGGTCACGGCGAAGCCATCTTCGGCCTGGTCGATTCGTATCCGCGCGACACGCCCGGAGTGTCACAGGCTCAGCTTCAGCGCATCGAGGAAGCCTGCCTACGCTGGCGCTGGAAGCTGCGCAATCAGACGGAGCGACTTCGGCGAACCCACGGCGACTTTCATCCCTTCAACATCCTGTTTGAACCGAGCGGTCGGCTTCATCTGCTCGATACCAGTCGCGGCTCGGAGGGAGATCCCGCCGACGACGTAGCCTGTCTGTCGGTAAACTACCTGTTCTTCGGACTGGAACATCGCGCCAAGTGGTCGTCGGGACTCGGTGCGCTGTGGGATCGCTTCTGGCATGTGTATCGAACCGAGCGAGACGATCCAGGTCTTGTGTCAGCGCTGGCTCCGTACTTTGCGTGGCGCGGTCTGGTGCTGGCGAGCCCACTTTGGTATCCGCACCTGACCGACGCGGATCGTCAGCGTGTCCTGCACTTTGTCGAACGAGCGCTCGCCGCCGACGCATTTGATCCAGCGTGGGGACGGGAGGCGATGCAGTGAGCGACGCGAAGTCCGGTGTCGTGGTCTGGCTGACGGGCTTTCCAGCCTCAGGAAAATCCACGCTGGCGCAGTCCGTTGCCCAAGCGCTCCGCAGTCAGCAAGTTCCCGTCTGTGTGCTCGATGGTGATGACGTTCGCGCGGTGCTGCGACCGACGCCAGGCTACGACGAACAAGCGCGCGCTGACTTTTATGCATCGATCGCTGCGCTCGCGGCCCTGCTCGCTCGTCAAGGTCTGGTGGTCCTGGTGCCAGCGACGGCACATCGCGCGTCGTACCGACAAGCAGCCAGAGCGATTGCGCCCCAGTTTGTGGAAGTCTTCGTCGACACGCCGCTTGCGCAGTGTCAGCAGCGCGATCCCAAAGGACTGTATCGACAAGCGCCAAGCAGCCTTCCGGGCACGGGCGCAGCGTATGAACCGCCGACGCATCCCGACTTCATTGCCTCGCCGAGTGAGCCCGCCACCGAGCAGCTTGTGAAGCTGATTCACGCGCGGCGAGACATCACCGCATAACCAGGTTTCCACCCCACCTTGGAAACCTACTGTGCGCCTGGAGCGATTCGAACGCCCGACCCACGGATTCGAAGTCCGTTGCTCTATCCAGCTGAGCTACAAGCGCAGACCTGACGGAAGTGCCAGAGAGCGCAAGGGATACCTTGGTATGCGGTCAGCTGGCAAGCAAAAAGTCTCCTTGATTCGGGCAATTTTCATGTTGTTATGCGCCTTTCCGCCATGCCGCGCATTCCGTTACCCGTCAAGCTGCTGATCTCGTACCTCGGTGTGCTCTTACTCGGAGCCGGTCCGACGTTTTTCTACATCCGCGTCGTCTTGCAAGGCGACCTGCTGCGTGAATCGGCGCTGCGAATGTCGTCTCAGATTCAAAAAGTGGCTGAGACGCTGCGCAGCGTGCCCGAGTCAGATCGTCTGAGCTTGCTCATCAAGTTTGGCGAGGTCAGCACGCACCGTCTGACCTATATGTCGCTGGCGGGTGACGTGCTGTTCGATAGCTCGGTGGTGCGTCCGCTGACGATCAACCACGCGTCGCGGTCCGAGGTAAAGATGGCGATGTCGGAACCGGAGGCGAAGCCCGAGGGACTTCCGGTCTGGCCGGGACTGCAAGGCGTTGGATATGCACGGCGACACTCCGAAACGACGGACATCGAGACGCTGTATGTCGCGCGTCAGATGGTGGATGCCAAAAACCAGCCGTTTGGTGTGCTGCGCTTGTCCACATCGGTCGATAGCATCGAGGCTGTGACGAGCGGAACGATGCGTTTTTTGCTCAATGCGATGGCTGCTGCTGCGTCGGTGGCGATCCTGTTTTCGCTGATCGCGGCGATCCTGTTTGTTCGTCCGCTACAGCGCGTAAGCTCGATGGCGCAGAGCCTGGCGTCGGGCGATCTGGGCGTCAAAGTGCTTCAGCCAACCAATGATGAAGTCGGTGACGTGGCGCGCGTGCTCAACCAAATGGCGACGGATCTGCGACGGCGACTGCTCTCAGCAGGCATGAGCGAGGCGCTGCTGTCTCAGCTCGTCGATGCGCTGCCGTGTGCGTGTGTGATCTTCGAAGAAAAAGGCAAGCTGGTCGCGTGTAACGGAGCGGGACGACGGGCGCTGCGGCTCACCGGACCCGAAGCGGGCGCGCGCATGAACGAGTTTTCCGAGCATCCCAAGGTCCAGAGCGTGCTGAAGCTGGCGGAAAACGACGGGCAAGCCGAGCCGATTTCCCTGGATTTGACCGACGGAGAGCCGCTGCAAGGACTGCTGCATGTGCTCAAGCGTCCGGGCATGGCACCGCTGCGGGTGTTCATCGGGGCGGCCTCGGCGGTAGCGGAAGCGTCGCTGCTGCCTTCGCTCGAAGACATTGTGGCGCGACCGCTGGCGGATGTGCTGACGCAGGCCGAGCAGGAAGCGCGCAGCATGCTCATCGAAAACGGACACAGTCTCGACGTGGCGTGGGAAGGTCTGGCGAGCCTTCCGCCGCAGCTCAGCGTCGCGGAAGCTGAAGGTCGCATCCCGAGCGCCATCGCCGAGATCTTGAGCGCGATCGTCACCGCCAATCCCGCGTCGACAGAGCGCTTGTCGGTTGGCGTTGCGGTAGAGCCAACGCGCGTCCGTCTGCACTTCGACGGAGGGCTGCACACTCACACGCTGGAGCTGATTCGTCCGCTCGTCGAGCCGCTCGGTGGTGAGATCGAGACAACCACGTTGGAGACACAGCTGTGGCTGCCCCTCGCGTAAGCAGACTGCTGCCCGCGCGCTTGGTTCGCCGAGAGCCGATTCGTCGCACCAGCGAAGGACTCGGTCAGCCGCCCCAGCTTACCGCGCCCGATCCGCACACGCTGGAGATCACGCAGCTCGTCGCGCTGCCGCACAAAAACAGCCCAGAACGAACCTACACGCTCGACGCGTATTTCTTCTTTCCGCAGTCGTGGGGCGTCAGTCCAACCAGCTATTCGCTCGGGGACTTCTATCGGGATGCGTCGATTCGGATGCGGCTCCATTCACCGACGGTGCTACTGGCGGACCTGGCGGATCTGAACAGCGCCAGAAACCCTGGGACGATGCTGCGTCAGCAGCTTCCGTTGCTGCTCACCGACGATGCGCCGCGAGCCAGTGCGCTCGTCAAGCTGGCGCAGCTCTACAGTGCCGAAGTGGCCGACGCGGCAGCCACGGAAGTCGAGGTGCTGCGAACCCTGGTCGGTCAGGCAAAGAAAGCGCCGCAAGACCGTGCGCGGCTCGTTGAGAGCTTGGAAAAAGCGACCAGTCACATGCTCAAAGCGCTGGGCAGCATGCATCGACTGCGCGCCAAGGTCGCTGCGTTTGCGCCGCTACAGCCCAAAGAAGTGCCGCAAGCGCTGGCCTTTGCCGAGGAATACGTCAGCGCCGTCATCGATCTGAAGCTGGCGGAGCTGGCGGAGCTTATCGAAGGACTGCCCGAGCTGCGCGACGGATCTGCGACGGCGACTCGGCTACGCATTCGCTTGGGACGCACCATCGAGCAGGTCAACCGCTACCGACTCGATCAAGGCTTTGCGACGCCGTGGGGTGACGCGCCCGAGTACTACTCGTATCGCATCGGTCGCATCAAAGACACGCTCGAGAGAGCGCTCTACATCGATACGCGACAGTCGGACTCGGACCCGTTTTATCGCAACAGCGCGGCGATGGTGGCGGCGGGACTGGCGGCGACGTGGGCCACGCTGGCTCAGGTGCCGCTACTCAACTACGAGCTGGCGCGCGATCACCAAGGGCTGCTGCTGACGTTCGCGGTGGTGGCTTACGTGCTCAAAGATCGCATCAAGGAATGGACGCGGCAGAGCTTGTCGTCGCGGATCTTGCGCTGGGATCACGATCGACAGCTGACCTTCGACACGCTCGAAGAGGTCGGCTTCGGCAGCATCGCAGGACGCGCGCGGGAGCGAGTTCGCTTCATCAGCGAGCACCAAGTGCCTTCCGATGTGCTGTCGCAGCGACTGCTCCATCGCACGGTCCAAGGCGTCACGTCGGAATCAGAGCAGATCCTTCACTATCACCGGCAGCTTGTGCTCGGGGCTGGGAACTCGCCGGTGCCCGCCGGGTTTGCGGTGCAAGAGCTACTGCGACTGTCGCTGGCGGAAGTGCTGACACGGCTCGATGAGCCCGTCTCGCAGGTTCGCTTTTACGATTATGAGACGGGACGCTTCCGATCCGCCGAGATCCCGCAGGTCTATCACTTGAACGTGCTGCTCGTCGCCCATGATCAGACCAGCGACAAAAAGACGATGTCACGGACGCGCGTCGTTGCAACCCGTCGAGGCATCATGCGGCTGGACCACGTCGGCGACTGACACGCGGCGAAATCGACACGTTGACAGCTCAATGTATTTCTCATGAGGCGGACTCGTCTGCGAAATAGTCTGCGTCGCCGGCTCCTCGGAATTGCGCAGAGTTCGCCATGTCAGAACCCAGCATCTTGCATCCTGTCTCCGCTTCGTCGGACGTTGACTCGCCCTTTTCAGCGTTTGCGCGGCTGCTGCGTCTGCGTCGTGAGTCCGCCGGGCTGTCACGTCGTCGCCTGGCCAGGCTGGCGCAGCTATCGGAAGCCACGATCAAGCTGCTCGAAGCGGCCAAGACTCGACCGACACGCGCGACGCTACTTCGGCTGCTGCTCGTCGAAGCGCTGCGTCTTTCGCCCGCCGATCTACCGCTGTCGCACTTGGATCTCACGCAGTCGCTGTTGCACCTGGCGCAGCCGGTTCCGACCCACAGCGGTTACCTGATCGCGCACTTTGATCCACTGCCGCTCGTCGAAGACTTGGATCGTACGCTCGCCGGAGCCGGTGGTCACATCGAGCAAAGCCAGCTGTATCTGTCGTCGCACAGTGCGCTGGGCTATCTGCGCTACCTGGATCGCAGTCCCGATGAGCGTCGTCGCCGTCAGAGTCTCCCCATCGCGGGCTTGGCCGAAGCCATCGTCGCCCACCAGCGCGATCGCGACTTGACCTTGGTGGCGCTGGGACCGGGGGACGGACGGCTCGAAGTGCGTCTGACCGAACACCTACACATGCTGCGCGTCCAGCGACTGGACTTGTGGCTGCTGGATATCAGCTCGTCGCTGCTTCAGCATGCCTATCGTCAGGCGCACGATCGACTCGGCGGACTGACGAACACGACGCTGATGGCGATCTCGGGCAGCTTTCACGAGCTACCGACCTACACCGAGCTATTTACCAACCTGTCGCCCGTCGGTAAGCAGCGTGTGTTTGTGCTGCTCGGGACGCTCACCAACCTCGACAGCGAGGCGCGCTTTTTGAAAGACACTCTCGGAAGCGTCGCGCGAGCGGGCGACTTGCTGCTGCTGGATGCACCGATCGCGATGCAGCCGCCTGTCAATGTGCCCGAACCGAAGAGCGCGTCGTATCACGCGAGCCTGTCGCTGCTGACGCAGTGGCTGTGTGAGCCGCTGTATCGTCAGCTGGGTCGGAGTCCACAGTGTCAGACGCGTATTACGCTTGCGCGCGAGCCCGATGACTGCGGCCAAGTGCCCGGCAGCGTAGCCTCCAGCCTGGTCGCGACCATCGAGTCACGCAATCCGCAGACCGTGACGTCGGTTCGACGCTTTTCGATGCTGCGTCAGCGCCAGTTTCCGTTGCCAGCGCTGCGTGAGCTGCTGTGTCGCTCGGGCTGGCCGCCGCTGCGTATCTTGCCCGCACACGATCCAAGCCAAGGCCAGGTCGCGCTGCTCTGTCAGCGTCGTAGCTAGCCAGCCGAAGCAGCCAACTTTTACGCAGGCAGCGATACAAAAAACGCGTCTTGGCTACGAAAACTCGCGCAGGACCGACTCGTCTCGTGTCGTCGCTATCACCTGATTGCAGCGCTCACAGCGGTACAGCGCACGCTTGGGCTTGGGCGTCGCTCCCATCATGAGCAAAAACCAGCCCCATGCGGTGTACTCCGGTTCGGGGATGACCAACGGGTGCGATATGTCGTAGCCGCAGCGGCACTTTCGTTCATTCATGGACGGTCTCGAGCGGCGGCGATTGTTACACGACACCGTCTCGCGCTGAAAGCCTAAGAATCGTTGCCAACCGCCGGGCGAACTTCGTACCCTTCTGCGCAACGTGGAAATCCTTGGCTACCTGCTGCTGTGCCTGATCTGGTCAACGACCTGGCACGCGATCCGTGTCTGCTTGACGGGATATCCACCGATGTATGGAGCCAGCCTGCGCTTTCTGATTGCGACGCTGCTGCTCCTTTTGATTGTTCGCGCGCGCAAGCAGTCGCTGCGGCTTCCGCAAGGACCGAAGCAGCACGTGGCGCTGCTCATTGCGGGGCTGGTCAACGGGCTTGGCTACGCATGCATCTACGTCTCGGAGCTGACCCTATCGGGAGGCACCGCCGCCGTGATCTGTGCAGCCAGCCCGCTGTTTACGCTGCTCGTCGCGCGCATGTTCGGTCTGGAGCAGCTGCTGCTTCGCCGGGTCTTCGGCATGTCGCTCGGGCTGCTCGGCATCGGAGCGCTGTTTTGGGAAGGACAGACGCTCGGGACGACGCAGGTCCACGCGATGCTGTTTGCGCTGACGGCCTCGGCGGTGATGTGGCCGATCTATGGAGCGCTGCTCAAGCGCTATGCGGGGAATTTGTCACCGCTTGTCTCGACGCTGTATTTTTTGCTGTATACCGCGCTGACGCTGCTTGTGCTGGCCCCACTGCGCGGAGAGGCGCTTCCGCACATTGCCGCAGCCCCGGCGCAGGCCCACCTGGCGCTGGTGTTCCTGGCCGTGCTCGGTAGCGTCGTTGCCTGGAGCGTCTACCTGGCGCTGCTACGACGGATGGATCTGTCGGTCCTGTCCACGCTCGGGCTGGTGCAGCCGGTGTTGGCGCTGGGGCTTGATGTGTTGCTCAAAGAAACCCAGCTGGGCATGCGAGGCTATCTGGGTGCGCTGCTGGTGGTCGCTGCGATGGGTCTTACCACCTGGCCGCTGCGTCGCTGACCGCGTCATCCGCTGCGCCCTGCCCCACCACAGACGGGCGCGGTAAGCCCACAAAAGACCCCGGCTGCGCGGTATACTGATTCAAATGGCCGAGTCGAAGCCAGCGTCCGCCGCAGCTCCTGGGAAGCCGGTAGCGAAAGATCAGCGGCGGCTGGTTGATGATCACATCCCGTTTGTCCGCTCGATTGCGCGCAAGCTCCGCGAGCAAGTGCCCATGGTCGAGTTCGATGACCTGGTCGGCTTCGGCATGCAAGGTCTGTTAGAGGCCGCGCAGCGCTACGACGACCGTCACGGTGTCGCCTTCACGACGTTTGCGTACTACCGCGTCCGAGGCGCCATGTTTGACGGGCTTCGCTCGATGGGCTGGCTACCGCGCAGTGAGTACGCCCGCGTCCGGTTCGAGGAAAAGGCCAACAGCTACATCCAGTCACAGGCCGAGCGCCCAGCCGAGCCAGGCAGCCAAAACCAGGTCGAAGAGCGCGTCAAAGACCTCGCCAGCGCACTCGGTGGCATCGCGGCGGTGTTCGTCACCATGCTGGACCAGCGCGACGAACAGCAGCTTCCCGATGAGCGACCGCCTCCGCCTGAGCTGATCGAGCGACAGCAGATGGCGCGACGGGTTCGCCGGGTGATGCAGCGGCTCCCCGACAAAGAGCGCTTTCTCATCGAGCAGTATTACTACCACGACCAGACTCTCGAGCAGGTCGGCGCCAGCATGGGCCTGTCCAAGTCATGGACGTCACGTCTACACGCCCGCGCCCTGGCCCTGCTCCGCGAAGAGCTCGATGCCGAAAGCAGCGGCAAATACGACTGAGCCCGCTCGCCGATCGCTACCTGTGCCGCACACCACTCCATCCATCGTGACGTGTCCTGCTCAATGCCCTGGCGGGATCAGACCCAGCAGCTAGCCTGTAAGTCGTGAATCCTGACCGAGTTTGCCCGCGTCCACCACCACACCCGGCAGGCGCTCACAAAACGAGGCTTTACCCCAGACCGCCGAGTCAGACAGTGTAAGAGAGGCCCACTGCGCTTGTGTCTTGCGCCCGGTCGCGCTAAGAAGCCGACCCGTGTAAGCCGCCCGCGCGAAGGCCCCACATCCACCGAGGCGGTTTCCATACGAGGGCTACCACATGAACGACGAGACGCTTCATCCCGCATCGCAGCCAACCTCTGGATCGACTGCGCCTTCGGTCTCACGCTCTGCGGTGCCGCAAAGTGGAAAGCTGCTCGATCCAAGCGGCGGGGCACTCACGATGGGGCGTCGCGAGTCCGCCGTCGATGATGGCTCCAGCTTCTCGATGCTCGACCTGGAAGTGATCCGCATGCTGCTCGCTGGCAGCTCGGTGGTGGACTGGCATCAGCTCGCGTTTTCCGACCTGGACGAGGTCCATCGCTTCCTGCGCGTCAACGAGTTCGATCCCGATAGCGCCGAAGACATGGATCGACTCGAAAACCTGCGCGCCGAAGCCGTGGAATACCTGACCCGGCACTTTGGCTATCGCATTCCCGAAGAAGTGGCCGAAGGCGTGCCCGCGCATGAGCTTCTGCTGCTCGCGTCCCGACGAGCGCGCTATCAGACCTACGCCTGCATCGTCTTAAAAGTGATGCATGTGCTTCAGCATCTCGACGGACGAGAAGTCCTGTTCAAGCTGCCGGTTTCCGACGATCAGGTGTTCGGACTCATCGAAGCCAAGGTTGTGCAGATCGTCGACCAGATGCGCTCAGCCGGCTTTCCCATCGTCGAGTTTGCCTGGAGCCGCAAAGAGCGCGACAGCCTCATCACCAAGCTCCTCGCCAAGCGCGACACCTTGGCCGCGCACGTCTACGACAAGATCCGCTTCCGTCTCATCACGCGTCGCTGGGAAGATCTGGGTGCGGTCCTTCGCGAGCTGTGCAACCGACTCGTTCCGTTCAACTACGTGGTGCCCGGTCAGTCGGTGAACACGCTGCTGCCTTTCGAAAAGATCTTCGAGTTTCAGCCAGCAACCCGCCGCTTCCGAACGGAGCTTCAGTCCGAGTCCGAGATCAACATTCCCTCGCTCCAGCCCAACTTCTTTTCTTCGGCATCCTATCGCGTCATAAACTTTGTCGCCGACCTGCCACTGCGCGTCGGTCAGATCATTGATCACGTCGGCTTGCAGGATGTTCCGTTTGAGCACTCGGCGGTGGTGTACGTGCTGACCGAGTTTCAAGTGATGGACGCCCAGACCGCCATCACCAACGAGCAAGGCGAATCCAGCCACGAGGCCTACAAAGAACGCCAGCACATCGAGGTCAAAGCCCGTCTGACCCGAGGTCTACGCAGCCGTCCCGCCAAAGACGCGCCGAAGTAACGTCTGCCCTTCGCGCTGTGCGCACCGCCCAACGCCATGCCTGTGCGTCGAATCTTGCACGTAGACATGGATGCGTTCTTCGCATCGGTCGAGCAGCGCGATCGCCCGGAGCTACGCGGTCTGCCTGTCGCAGTCGGTGGAACCCATCGCGGAGTCGTCGCAGCCGCAAGCTATGAAGCCCGCAAGTTCGGCGTCCGCTCGGCGATTCCGATGTCGCAAGCGCTCAAGCTGTGTCCGCAGCTGCAGGTGGTGCCGCCCGACTTTGCGCGCTACAAGGCCGCGTCGCAGCAGGTCTTTGCCCTCTTTCGCCAGATCACGCCGCTCGTCGAGCCGCTGTCGCTCGATGAAGCGTATCTGGATGTCACCGAAAATGCCTGGAACGAACCCCTGGGCGTCGAGGTCGCGCGTCGCATCAAACAGGAAATCAAGGCCCTGACTGGACTGACTGCCTCGGCTGGCGTGGCGCCAAACAAGTTCCTGGCCAAGATTGCATCCGGCTGGCGCAAGCCCGATGGTCTGACGGTGATTGCCCCAGAGCGCGTCGAGCACTTCCTCGCTCAGCTTCCCATTGATGCCCTGTGGGGCGTCGGGCCCGTCACCGCCAAGAAGCTGCGCGCCGCCGGGATGGAAAGGCTCCTCGATGTCCGCAGTCGCAGCGAAGAGGATCTCACCCAGCTCGTCGGCAGCTTCGGACGCATGCTCATGCGCCTGGCCTACGGGCAAGACGATCGACTCGTCGAACCCCACCGCGAGCGCAAGTCCGTCGGCAGCGAGACCACCTATCCGAGCGATCTCCTCGACAAGGTTCGCATCATCGACGAAGTCCGCAGCTTGACCAGCGAGTGCTGTGACTGGCTCACCCGCCATGGACAGTTTGCCCGCACCGTCACCCTCAAGGTTCGCTACGACAACTTTCAGACCATCACCCGCAGCGAAAGCGCAGCCCTCGTCACCCGCGATCCCGACAAGCTCACCGCGCGCGCCATCGCCCTGCTGGACAAGACCGCCGCCGGACAGCGTCCGATCCGTCTGCTCGGTGTGTCGCTACAGGGTCTGACCGATGATGAACGTCCGCCAAGCCCGGTGCCGAGTCGCATCGAGCCAGCGACGACCCACGGACCTGTCCAGCTCTCCTTGCCGTTTCAGCCCGTTGACCCAGCCCCCTCGCCGATGCCCCGCAGCCTGCATCCCCATCAAGTCGAGTAAGCCACCATCCTGGCCTTGACTTTCCGCCTCGCCGCGCAGTACTTCCGAGGCAGCCATGCACGCCTCCTCTGATACTCGGACCAAGCGACTGCTTGATTTGGTTGTGCTGCTTCTGGACGCCCGGCGTCCCATTGCCTTTTCTGAGCTGCGTGAGCAGTTCGCCGAATACCGGAGCGCCAAGCCCGAAGCGGGTGCCCGAGCCTTCGAGCGAGACAAAGCCACGCTGCTGGAAATGGGTGTGCCGCTGCGCTACGTCACACTGGAAGACGTCGAAGACGCACCCAGCGAAGGTGGTTACATCATCGACCGGCAGAAGTATCGCCTGCCCGAGGTCGTGCTCGCGCCAGACGAAGTCGCCGTCCTGGTTGCCACCGCCGCCGCCGTCCGCCATCAGAGCGACTTTCCCTATCGTCACGCCGCAGAGCTGGCCGTCCGCAAGCTGATGTTCGATCTGTCCGGGCTGCCCGCGCGCCGTCGCCGAAAGCGTACGACACAGGCCAGCGCAGACACGCCCGATGGTCCCGCGCAGCTCGACGTGATGGTCCACCTGCCGACCACCTACAAGTCCGGCTCGCTCGCGTCGCACCTAGAGCAGATCGAGACCGCCATCCACAACCGCAAGCGGCTCACCTTCGAATACGACGCACACCGCAGCAGCGGCTGGGTCGCAGACGGCGAAGCCAGCCATCACGACCAAGGCGTCGTCGCTCCCAGCAGCCGCGATGTCGATCCTTATGGCCTGGTCTATCGGCAGGGAGCCTGGCTGCTCGTCGGATTCTGTCATCGCGCCCAGGGCCTGCGCCGCTTCCGCATCGATCGCATCTTGAAGCTCACCGTCGCACCGCGTCCCAAATCGCCCGACTTCGAGATTCCGCCCGACTTTTCGCTACAAGAGCAGGGATCGATCTCACCGTGGCGCTTCGAGCGCGAGGCCAAGATTCGCACCCGCCTGTTTGTCAGCACCGATACGCCCTGGGTTGCCGACGAAGACTTCGGTCCCGCCACCCGCACCCCCGGCGACGATCACGGTCAGAGCGGCACCATCGTCGAGTTTGACTGCGGAAACCCCGACTACTTGGTAAGTCGCGTGCTCTCGGCCTCAGGCAGCCTGCGCGTACTGTCGCCCATCACCGTTCGTCAGCGTGTCGCCGAGACCGCTCGCGCCATCTCTCGCCGCAACGTCGGACCCGGCACCGCCGAAGCCAGCCTGCCGCGTACTGCCGCTCGGAGCTAAAACTGCCATGGATACCGCTGCCCGTCTCCGTCGCCTGCTGTATCTGGTCCCGGCTGTGCTTGCCCGCCAAGGCGTTCCCGTGGCCGAGCTGGCCAAAGAGCTGGACGTCGATGTCACCACCCTGCGCGATGACATTGATCTGCTGTCCCAAGTCGGTCCGCCCGCTGGTGCGCCGGACGAGTTCCTGCTGCTCACCATCGATGACGAAGACGACTGTGTCTACGCCGAGCTGCCGCAAGGTCTGACCCGTCCGCTGCGTCTCACCGCCGCCGAAGCCTTTTCGCTCACCTTGGGTCTGCGTGCGCTCGCGGGCTCGGGCGTTCGTCCGTACGAAGACGCGGTCGCTCGCTTGCTCGCCAAGATCCGGGCAGCCCTGGGCGAAGCATCCCCCGAGCTGCTGGCCCTAGAGCGCGAGTCTGTCGTCGAGACCGAAGATCATCACAAGCTATCGCTGCTGTCCGAGCTGCACCGCGCCATCACCGCGCGCCGTCCGCTCAGCGCCAAGTATCACTCGGCCTCACGCGGCCTGACCGAGCAGCGTCGCATCGATCCCTATGCGCTGCTCAACCACCGAGGCTCCTGGTATCTCGTCGGACGCTGTCATCGCCACAACGAACCACGTCTGTTCAAGGTCGAGCGCCTGTCCGGCGTGGTCGTTCATGGTGATCAGCCCACCTTCACGGTCGCTCCCGACTTCAACCTCGAGAAGTTCCGCCGCGATCAGCTCTTTCAGCCCGAAACCGCACACCCACACATCGAGCTGCGGTTCGACAAGTCCCTCGCGTACGAGGTCCGCACCCGCTTCGATCCGGCGCGCGTCCAGGTCGGTCGGGATGGCAACCTCCAAGTGTCGCTGGAAAACCCGCTGTCCGACTGGCTGGTCAGCTGGATCTTGGGCTTTGGTGCCGGCGTCGAAGTGCAAGCGCCCAGCGAGCTGCGCCAAAAAGTCGCCGAGCGAGCCCACGCCATCGCCGCGCTCCACACCTAGCTGGAATAATCAGGGTGCACGCAGCGTTGCCGAAGAGAAAGCTCCGGTGATATAACGCAAGGACCATACGATGAAGTCAAAATACGTCGCATTCCTGCTCCTGTTCCTGCTTAGCTTCGGTCTCGACCAAGGCACCAAGATCTGGGCCCGCAACAACCTCAAGCCTGCGGGCTATCCCCACGCCATCTCGGTTCCCAAGACCGTCATCAAGGGCTACTGGGACTTCCGCTACTCGGAAAATCCAGGCTCGGCGTTCGGCATGTTCCGCAACCAAGCCGGAGCGCGTTACTTCCTGTTCGGCATCGGGCTGGTCTGCCTGGGCGTCATTGGCCTGTGGCTGTATCGGCTGCCCGGCAACTCCAAGTGGCTCGGCGTCAAGCTCGGGCTGCTGGCCGGTGGCGCGATTGGCAACATGCTCGACAGAGCCATGTACAGTCGGGTCACTGACTTCATCTTATGGAAGGTCACCACCGCCACGCAGACCTATGAGTGGCCGACCTTCAACATCGCCGATGCGGCGCTGGTCATTGGGGTCGGCATGATCCTCATCGACCGTCCGCGCGATCCGCTGCCCCCAGAAGAGCAGCTGAGCGATGGCAGCAGCACCACCGATGGACCCGGAGCACTCGCCGAAAAGCCCGCCTCGGCCTAAGCGCCTACCGTGAAGCCACTTCTTGCCAAGTTCGTCCTGCCGCTGCTTGGGGATATCACCTTCCCCTCCTACTTCACGTTCCTGACGCTCGGCCTGCTGCTTGCCGCCATCCTGACCGTCCGCGAGTCGAGGAAGCTCGACCTAGACCCCGACGACATCATCGACATCAACCTGTACATGACCATCTTCGGGGTCATCGGCTCTCGCATCCTGCACGTCTTTGTCGACGGACACCTGCAAGACTACGTCAACCTGTGCATCGACCCGCTCAAGGTGCCAGCGATTGACGCGCTTGTGTCACGCTGCAACACCGCCGCCGAGTGCGGCTACGACTACCTGTGCGACACCGCGCGCCATGTCTGCTATCCGCCCCGTGACTGCCTGGCCTGGGCCAAGCTGTGGCGCGGCGGCCTCGTCTATTACGGTGGACTCATCCTCGCCACCGCCTACGCCGTCTACTTCACCCGCAAAGCCAAGATTCGCTTTCTGCGCGTCGCCGACTTGGCGGCACCGGCCATCCTGCTCGGGCTGTTCTTTGGACGACTCGGCTGCTACCTAAACGGCTGCTGCTACGGCAAAGTCACCCACTCGCTGCTCGGCGTCCGCTTTCCCATCGGCAGCTCACCCTGGCGCGCCCAGTTCGAGGCCCATCAGATCATGGCCAACCAGCCGATGCTGCCCGTCCATCCCACCCAGCTCTACGAGTCGCTGGGCTGTCTGCTGCTGTTTGGCGTGACGTACTTCATCGTGCGTCCCCGCAAGCGCCAGGAAGGCTTTGTCGCCGGAGCCTGCCTGCTGCTCTACGCCGTGCTCCGCACCGTGGTGGAAATCTGGCGCGACGACGAGCGCGGTGTCCTGTTCGGCTTCCTATCGACCAGTCAGATCATCTCGCTTGGCGGCATCGGGCTCGCGCTGTGGCTGATGTGGCGAAAAGATCCCTACGCGGTGGCTGCCTCGGCGCTGCCTGCGCCGCCGTCCGATAAGTAGCCAAGCGGCTTGCCGCTGCACGCCCAGAATCGCACCGCAGACGGATCAATCGCCAGCACGCGCTCGGTCGGCTCGGGAGCCAGCAGCACATGCGTCTCCTCGCTGACCACCTGCATCTGACCCTTTTTCACCTGACCAATCAGCTGCTGAAGCAGGCTACGCGGCTTCTTTGCCGGAGCCGGAGGCTTGCTTCCCAAGGCCGCAATCTCTGCCGCCGGTAGCCGCTCGACAATCGCCAGCGCCCCCAGACACAGCTGATCGCACACTGCATCGGGCAGCCACAGATAGCCGACCCGCCCCGAGCGCTGCACAAAGTAGAAGCGCCGCTGACCGGGCCTCGTCACCCGCACCGCCCAGCGATCGCAGATGTTGCGCACCCGGTTCGCCGCTTCGTGAAGCACACGCTCTGCCGCTTTGGCCAGGTCCGCTTGTCGCTTCGCCTCCGCTTCCTGCACCTGCTTTTCGGCAAACAGCCGCTGGCGCTCCGCTTCTTCGGCAGCCAGCTTGTCTGCACCCAGCTGCTTCTTTTCGCGCCGATCTTGCGTATCGACTGCGACTTTCTGCTTCTTGTCGACGAGACCCGCCTTCAGCAGCTTGTCTCGGAGGTTCTGGATCGCCATGTGTTCATTTTGGCATCCCTGCGGATGCCGACAAGAGTCTACCTACACCGGCAGCGGTCGCTCGCGAAGCTGATACGCCAGTCGAGTCGCCATTGCCATCACCGTCACCTGCGGATTGACGCCCAAGCTGGTCGGCAAGATGCTCGCATCCACCACGAACAGCTCGCGCAGACCGAACACCTGGCCGCGCTGATCGACCACCGCATCATCGCTCGACAGGCCCATCCGTGCTGACCCGAGCGGATGCTGCGACGCGCACTCAAAGCGGGTGCTCGGGATCTTGTCGAGGTCCACCCGCGCCAGATCATCCGCCGACAGACCCCCTTCCGGGAAGCCCGGCGGCCCTCCGAGGATCGGCAAGAACACCTCGCGTGCCCCCGCAGCGAAGAACGTCTCGGCCAAGATCCGCAGCATGCGACTGATCGCCTTGCGATCCCGTCGCGACATCTCATACGTCAGCACCGGCTCTGTCCGACCCATCAGCAAGCCGAGTGGCGACCGCCGCGACAGCACCCGTCCGCCTGGGTCGTCGTGGATCATCCCGCCAAACACCGCCAGGTACGGAGCCATCTCCGCCCTGCGCTTGTGACTGCTGCCGATGCCCGGCAAGGTCGCCGCCAGCACGCCCGTCGGCACAAACACGCTCATCAGCGTGATTCGCTCATTCACAAACGCTTCCGAGTGCGCGCTCTGGAGCGCTCCCCGCCAGCCATAGACCGGCTCATCAAAGCGCGCCATCACCCGCATGCTCGGATGCAGCGTCATGCCTTCGCCCACAGCCGTCAGACGCTCGGCGATCCCCGCGTCTTGCAGGAGCCGAGGCGTGTGCATCCCACCGCACGCCACCACCACCCGCCGCGCCTGCACCACAAACCGCCGGCCCGGCTTGCCGTCCGCACCGAGCAGCCGCCCCGCTACGCCCGTCGCCTGATCGCCACGCAGCAAGATCCGCTCGACCATCGCATCGGAAAACAGCTCCGCCCCGGCAGCCAGCGCGCGCGGCAGATACGTCAGATCAACGCTCCACTTGGCCCCGTGCGGACAGCCGAAGTTGCAGCGCGAGCAGCCGTCACAGTCCTTGGTGTTGCGATGATTCGGCGCCAGCGAGTAGCCGAGCCGCGTCGCCCCTTGCCCATACAGCACCGTCGATCGCGAGCGCATGTGCTCTGGCACCAGCTCAATGTGACAGCGCCGCTCGACTTCCTCGAAATAGGGTGCCATCGCCTCGGGCGACAGCTCCGAAAGCCCCAGCTCCTTCACCCAGTCATGCAGGATGTGATCCGGCGTCCGAAAGCACACGCCGCCGGTCATCACCGACGATCCGCCCACGCAGCGCCCCACCATCAGGTTGATCGCCGGGGTGTCGCCCACCGGAACCGTGAAGGAAATCCCCGACTCCCGCCAGCCGCGCCGCATGGTCTCCGATGGCTTCATCCGGGCCAGATCCTGCGGCAGAAGGTGCGGACCCTCTTCCAAGATCACCACCTTCTGTCCCGCTTCGGAAAGCTCCGCCGCAATCACCGCCCCGCTCGCCCCCGACCCGATGATCACCACATCCGCATCGAGCGACAGCGGCTTGGCCACACCCGTCAGCGTCCGCCCTTCGACCAAGCTCACGACACACCTCCGCTCAGCACCGGCAGCGACCTGCGAACCCCCGGCACACAGGCAGGGTCCGCCCCCACTTCCTGCGCCGCCTCGGGGTGTTCGTACCAGAGCATGCACAGCACCGCCTTGATCGCCAGCACCATCGCTGCCCCGGTGGGGGTGTGCTCCATCGCCGTCAGTGCCGCCACCCGCTGCCCAAGCGGCAGTCGCGCAAGACCCGGACCTCTGCGAATGAACAGCGGCGCCACCCACAGCATCGCAAACAGGCAGATCTGAAACATCAGCCGTGATCGCACAGTGGTCGCCGATAGCAGCGCACTGGCCGAGGCCACGACCCCATCGACGCGATCCCGAGGCGGCAGTCCGCTGTCGGTAGAAAACAGCGTCTCCGCGAAGACCGCGATCGCACGCTCGGTCCGCACAAGCTTGGACGATGACATGAGCGGCAGAATGCCCAATCCCCAGCCGGGATGGCAAGCCTCCGCGTCGCGCCGATTGCGCAGCACATCCTCGGTGACGACGCTTCAAACAGTTGCCACCGCATCCGTTGCGATCGTAGCTTCCCAATCATGCGTGACTCCTCGCTGCGTTCTGTCGCTCATCGTCCCGTTTTCGCGTGTCTTTTGCTCGGCATGCTCGCCTCCTGTACAGGCGGAGAAGACGGGCCGACCCTTCCCTGCCCGCAAGGGATGCGCACCGTCTGGCTCGATCGCCTCAACAATGTCGGCGAGTGCGAGGTCGTCACCCCACTGTCCGATGGCCGCTCGCCACGCAGCGGTCTGGAGCAGGCGTTTCCGGCCATGAATCGCCCCACGGGCGCGCTCACCACCCCCGAGCGCATCGAGCTAGGCCGCCTGCTGTTCTTCGATCCGCTCCTGTCCGGCGACAACACCGTCGCGTGCGCTTCTTGTCACCATCCGTCCTTCGGCTTTACCGACAACCGCGCCGTCTCGACTGGCATTCGCGGCCAAAAGGGCGGACGCAGCGCCCCGACCATCTGGAACGCGGCCTGGAACAACGAGCAGTTCTGGGACGGCAGGGCCAAGACCCTCGAAGATCAGGCCAAAGGTCCGATCGCAAACCCCATCGAGATGGATCAAGACCCAAAGCTCCTCATCACCGAGCTTCGCGCCATTCCTGAGTACACCCGCCGCTTTGACGAAGCCTTCCGAGGCTCGGGCGGCTCGGCGGTCACGCTCGACAACATCGCCAGCGCCATCGCCGCCTTCGAGCGCAGCATCGCCACCGTCAACTCGCCCTTTGACCGCTACGCCGCAGGCGATCGCAGTGCCATGAACGACTCCGCCGTCCGGGGACTCAACCTATTTCGCTCTGTCAGCACCCGCTGCTTCGAGTGTCACGAGATTCCCACCTTCGCCATGAAGGAATACAAAGTCCTCGGCGTGCCATCGAGCGGCGACCCGACCAAGCTCGATGACGATCGCGGACGAGCCGCCATCAGCCCCGGCGCTTCCGTCGAGCGAGCTTTCCGCGTACCGACCCTGCGAAACGTCGCCAAGACCGGACCGTACATGCACAACGGATCGCTCAAGACCCTCGGTGACGTGCTCGACTTCTATTCCCAAGGCGGCGGTGCCGGTCGTGGCTATCCGCTGAGCAACGTAGACGACAAGATCCGCAAGTTTGATATGACGCCCGACGAAAAGGCGGACCTTATCTCGTTTATGGAAGCGCTCACCGATGAGTCGCTACGCCCCGAGATCCCCGCCAAAGTGCCATCCGGTCTGCCCGTTCCACAGGGGCCGCTCTAACCGCAGCCCGTCGTCCCCCGTTGTTGTATGCGCCAAACACCGAAGCGAAGTGAGGTCACCATGTCGAAAGCCATCGTTCGATTGTCCTGTATTGCAGGTCTCGGCCTTCTGGGACTGTCCGGCTGTGCACCGAAGAACCTATACGACTGTTACAGCGGGGCGCTCGACGCAGCCGAGCGACGCGAGTGCATCGCCAGCGGGGAAGCCAACGTCACGCTAGAGCCCGGCCAGTCCATCACCCAGGCCATCTTCGACATGCCCGCAGACGCTGAGCACTGGGTGGTCAAGCTCCGGCCCGGCGTCTACCGCGAAACCGTCGCCGTGGATCGCTCGGGCGTCATGCTGGTCGGCACAACCTCTGAAGATCGTCCCGATGAGCGCGCCATCATCGACGGATCGCTCGACGGCGGCAAGCTGCGCAAGGATGCAGTCATCGTCAGCGGATCGCGCTTTGTGATGGACGGCATCACGGTCAAAAACTACAGCGGCAACGGCGTCACCACCAGCAAGAGCCTGGGCGTCACCCTGCGCAACTTGGTCACCGACAAGACCGGCCACTACGGCGTCTATCCCGTCGAGTCCGAAGACATTCTGGTCGAAGACTGCACCGCCACTGGCATAAACGACGCGGGCATCTACGTCGGCCAGAGCCGCCGTGCGACGGTCCGAGGCAACCACGTCTACGGCAACGTCGCTGGCATCGAGATCGAAAACACCGTCACCGCGCTCGTCGAAAACAACGACGTCCACGACAACACCGCCGGCATCATGGCGTTCGTGCTGCCCCAAAACCCCAGCAAAGAGGGCCGCGACTGCACGATCCGCAACAACAAGACCTACCGCAACAACCTCAAGAACTTTGCCGACCCAAACGCCTTTGTCGCCAAGCTCCCCTACGGCATCGGCATCGGCATCATGGGTGCGGACAACACCGTCGTCGAAAAGAACGACATCGCTGACAATGGCTCGACGGGCGTTGCGATCATCGGCCTGTCGCTGTACTTCACCGACCCGACCAAGCTCGACGTCGAGCCCAACACCGACCGAGCCCGCATCACCGGCAACACCTACCGCAACAACGGCAAGTCGCCCGATCCAGCCTACGTAAACGGCGCACCGCCTGTGAAGCTGATGGGCGCCGACATCATGTGGGACAGCACCGGCCAGGGCAACTGCATCGACGAGCCCCAAGGCGGAGAGCTAAAGACCGACGGAGCCGCCGCCGCCCTCCCCCGCTGCAAGTAGTCGTCCCGCATCACCAGGGACAGGCCCGCCCGTGAGGCCGACTGTCCCCCGATCCGCCTGCCTCGCGCCCCATCCCACCGCCGCTAGCGATTAAACGTAAAACGGTAGTTGGCCCCGAACAGAGAGTCCCAGCTTCCGTCGTCTGCGACCAGCGCGACCTCTACATCCCAGGCATTGGCACCGCCGAAGCCATCACGCGCATAAAAGAACAGCGCACGCTCTGCATCGGGGGCGGGCACATAGTACCAAGTGGTGCCCCCGCCGGGCTGCGCAGGCAGCGGACACAGGCGCGCGGGCGGCGACGGCTTCCAGTCCGGGTTCAGGCTGTCCGCAATCGAGCAGACGTACTCTTCCTGGGGGTCGCCGAGCTTCACTGACTCGGTGAAGCTCGCGTTCTGCATGCGGAACGTACCGTCGCGCCCGTTGAGCTTGACGTACGCCGAGATCCGACCCCACTGCGTCGCCAAGAGCACGCCCGTGTAGCGGACCTGAAGCTGCGGCATCCCGTAGTGCTGGTTGAGCGCGCAGACCTCGACCGGACCGCTGCGCTGGCAGGCCGTCTCGATGACGTAGCTCGGCGGATAGAAGCTGGCGGAAGCGACCCCAGCAGACAGCGAGGCCAGGACGAAGGCAGAAGCAGCGAAACAGCGGATGGTGTGGGTGTTCATGGTTTGGCTCCGGCCCGCGATTATCGACGCGACATCCCCTTTTGTCAGCGGCACGTTAGAATCACGTAATGAAAATCACCATCTCGGCGCTTCCGCTCCTGGGTCTGCTGCTGGTCAGTACCGCCCAAGCCCGCGTGACCAGCGTGTTAGAGCCGGGAGTCTTTGGCGGCCTGCACCTCTTTCATCCCGAAGGTGGGGTCGGTCGGCAGAGCACAAGTGACGAGGGCCAGCTCGCGCACGGTGGCGTCTTTGGCCTGCGTCTCGGTGTCGAGCTACATCCCCGCGCCGCCGCTGAAGCCGAGCTGGCCATGGCCCCGACCGCAGCCAAGCTGGCTCCATCCGCTCAGGTGCTTGGCATTGGCTATCGGGTCCAAGGCTTGTTTCACATCCTGACCGGACGCTGGCGACCGTTTGTCCTGGCTGGAGTCGGCGGCTTTACCACCACCACGGCGGACCGCAGCATCCGTCAGCCCGATACGACCTATAGCATCCCGCTCGGCGCTGGCCTCAAGGTCGATCTGACGCAGTACCTGGGCCTGCGGCTCGATGGTCGGGTGCTGCTTCAGAAAGGCACGCCAGACGGTCCCGCGCTCGCGCCCGATGGCGAGCTGACGCTGGGTGTGTTCGGTCGCTTTGGCGCAGCCCGCAAGGCCGCAGCCCCGAGCCTCCCCGACCGCGACCGCGATGGCGTCGCCGACACAGTCGACCTGTGTCCCGACCTGGCAGGACCGCCACGCCGCCGAGGCTGCCCGGAAGCATCGCCCGCACTGGTGCCGCCTCCGCCTGTTGCCCCCGAGCCGACCACATCCGTGCCGCTGCCTGCCCTTCCCCCGCGACCCAGCGCACAGTAGCATCCATACAGTCATGACCACGACGTTCCGCGATCGCTCGGGCCAGCCAGTGTCCTTGGTGCTCTACATGTTCGAGTCCTGCCCGTACTGCCAGCGGGTGCTGCACGCAGCCAACAAGCTCGGCTACGAAATTCCTCGTCGCGACATCCGCAAAGATCCCGCCGCACTCGCCGAGCTTGTGAAGGTCGGTGGCAGCAGGCAGGTTCCCTGCTTGTTCATTGGCGGCAAGCCGCTCTACGAGTCCGCCGACATCATCCGCTACCTTCAGACGGAAGTAAGCGCCTAGCGCGAGGTCGCTACAGCTCGGTCAGCAGGCAGCGATTCTTGTCGCGAACCGACTCCAGCATCGGCAAGATCGCCAGCCGCAGGTCGCTCCACAGCAGCGGATCGAGCCCTGGGCTGCTCGGCAGTGCGCTTGGCCCAAGCAGCACCGAAGCCGCCTCTGCCGCCAGACGCCCTTCTAGCAGCAGCAGCAGCCCTTCTTCGCGTTCATCGCTCGCCGCCGCTTGTAGTTCCTTCGGGTAGGGCGACTCGGCACTGTCGGTCGGGGCCAAGATGCTGACCAGCGGTCGCCACGCCACCGCGGGCACATCAAACAGCATCGCGTCCGCCAGCTCCTCGCACAGCGCATCGAACAGCGCAAACGCCCGCGCAATCGACAGCCGCTGCGAGTTTTTGCCAAGAGGCTGCCGTGGATCCAGATCCAACGTCGTCAGCATCGCCCCCAGACGGCTGCCTCGACTGAGCGAGCGCAGCTCATCGACTGGCTTTTGGTTCCAGTGGTTTTCCACGCCGCGCAGGTCCACACACAGAAACGAGCGAGGCCCCCCAGGCTGGGTGCTGCGCAGAAGCGGTCGCAAGGGCCGGGACTTGCGGCGGGCAGACACAGGGCGCATGGGCCCATCGTATCACGCAGATGCAGGGTCGCGGCGAACCGCCAGCACGACATGCACGGCGGCAATCACCACCGCTGGCAGCGCAATGCTCAGCCCCGCAATCAGCAGCCACAGCGCGTTCCAGCCAAGCGCAGTGTGTGCAAGCGACCACGCCGCCGAAGGCCGTCCAAACAACAGCGGCATCACCCAGCCAAAGCGCAGTCCGGCCATCAAAAAGTGCATCAGGTACTCCGTGCGGGTCAGGCCCCCAAGGTCGCGGCGGCTGGCTTCTTCACACAGGACATCTGTCACTTCCACCGCCACCGTCGCTCCAAACAGCAGCAGCGACAGCCACAGCCACAGCCCGCTTACCTGCAAGCAGAACAGCAGCACCACCTGCGGCACAAACAGCACCGCGTTGATGGTGTGAAGCTTGTGCTCATAGCGAGACGCCGGACGTGCGTATAGCCGATAGCGATACAGGTGAAAGTACAGGCCGTCGACGCCCGCGATGGTCGTAAACAGGACCAAGCACAGCACTGCACACAGCAGCGAGGGAAACAGGGGCTCCATCAAAGTCCTCACGGTAGCGGAGCAAGCAGCTCCGGGCGCGTCGGCAGCAGGTGTAGCAGGTCATGCTTGCGCAGCCGGTAATAGAGCGTACTGCGATTGATCCCCAGCATGCGGGCAGCCTGGGCAATGTTGCCTTCGGAGCGCTCAATCGCCGCCAGGATCTCGCCCCGCTCTTTGTCCATCAGTCGGTCCGACAGCGTACGGACGGGCGTCTCATCACTGGCGACTTCCGAGCTGGGCGTAGCGGGCAGCGGTCGCGACAGTCGAGCTGGTGGCACCGCAGCACGCGACGGAGGCCGAGCAAACTCCAGCTCAGCAGGCGTGATCTCGGTTCCTTGCGCCAAGATAAGCGCTCGCTCGATCAAGTTTTCCAGCTCGCGGACATTGCCCGGGAAGGCGTACTGCGACAGATAGGTCAGCGCCTCGGGACTGATCGATGTCACCCGCTGGGCGGCATGACGACGCCACTTCTGAAGGAAGTGCTGACACAGCGCGGGCAGGTCTTCCAGGCGATCCCGCAGCGAAGGCAGAAAGATCGGAAAGACATTCAGCCGGTAGTACAGGTCTTCGCGGAACTTGCCAGCGGCCACCATCGCTTCCAAATCTTGATGCGTCGCCGAGATCACCCGGACATCGACCCGAATCGTCTCGCTGCCACCGACCCGCTCAAACGACCGCTCTTGCAGCACCCGCAGCAGCTTCACCTGGACTTCCATCGGCAGGTCTCCGATTTCGTCCAAGAAGATGGTGCCGCCATCGGCCAGCTCAAAGCGACCCGGATGACGCACCACCGCGCCAGTGAAGGCACCACGCTCGTGGCCAAACAGCTCTGACTCCAGAACGCCCGCCGCCAAGGCTGCGCAGTTGACCCGCACAAAGGGTCGGTGACTGCGGGGTGAGTTGATGTGGATCGCGTGGGCAACCAGCTCTTTGCCGGTTCCGCTCTCTCCGCGCAGCAGCACCGTGGCCTGGGTTCGCGCCACCTGCTCGACCCGCAAGAGCGCCGCCGCCAGGGCCGGTGAGTCCCCGACCAGCTGACCGAAGTCAAACGCCCCGTGCAGCTCCTTTTCCAGGTAGCCCGCGTACTGCGCAAGCTGATCGCTCAGCCGCGCGTTTTCCTCCAGCAGGTGATAGCGCTCCAGCGCTTGCAGAAGGACGCCGCGCATCTCCTGGCTGTCCCAGGGCTTGGTGACGTAGCGGTAGATATGGCCCATGTTGATCGCTTCGATCAGCACATCCACATCGGTATAAGCCGTCACGATGATCGGCACCGCCAGGGGCGCGATCTCCTTGGCTCGCTGGAGAAACTGAAGGCCCGTCAGCTTGGGCATCCGCTGGTCAGCAACGATGACCGCCACACGCTCTTGCGACAGGATCGCAAGCCCTTGCTCTGCCGACTGAGCCGTCAGAATCCGAAAGCCTTTGCGAAAATTAAAGCGAAAGGCGTCCAGGTTATCGGCCTCGTCGTCCACGACCAGCACAGGCAGCGCCTGCGGATCAAAGCGAAGCCGCGTGCTGGCCGCCTGCCCACCGCTCGATTCAACATCCGACCGCGACATCGCGGCGGACGGTATCAATCCACGCGCCAGTTGACAACGCGACCGGCATCAAGCGTCGCCAGTCCGGCATCCTCCCCGTCTGCCAAGGGGAAAGGCCATCCCCAAACAGCTCGTCGCCCACTTTGCGAACGGTCGGAACCTTCCACAAACAGCTCGTCGCCCACTTGCGGAAGGGTCGCGACCTTCCCCAAACGGCTCGTCTTGCACTTCGCGAACGGTCGGAACCTTCCCCAAGCGGCTCGTCTTGCACTTTGCGAAGGGTCGCGACCGTCCACAAGCTGCTCGTCACCCACTTCGCGAACGGTCGGAACCATTGCCAAACCGCTCATCGCCCACTTGGCGAAGGGTCGGAACCATCGCGGCGCGGCTGCATCCCCAGCAGGGCCAGGGTCTAGACGATGCGGAACTGGGTCCGCGCGGTGTTGTCCCGCCGATGCGCCGCTTGCCTACAGCCCGCAGGCCACCAGCATGTCGCGCGCCGCCCCAAACAGGACGTTGTTTTCCAAGTGCAGGTGAAGCTGGATGTCGTTCTGAAGACCCCGCAGACCCGAGCACAGCAGGTGGTAGCTGGCCGAGACACCGGGCGGAACGCTGTAGCCCTCGCTCTCTTGGCGCAGCGAGGCAATCATCCCCATCACAGAGTCATGGTCCGACAGCATCAGACGCAGCGGCGGCAGCAGCTGATGCGCGGTGGCCTGATCGGTCATGCCGCGACCCAGCGTACCGTCCAGTCGCTTGATGAGCGGAAACAGCACCCGCTCCTCTTTGACCATGTGCAGCTCCATCTCTCGACTGAGCGAGCTGATAAGCCGCCCCAGCCTGTGCACCTGCGGATGGGCGTCCCCATGACGAGCGATGACCTTGGTGGACAGAGACTCCAGGCGCTGAAGCTCTTTGCGCAGCGGCTCATGGTAGCGATGGACAATGTGATCCATCAGCGCCACTGGGGCTGCGTTGTGCCAAAACTCCAGCTCGTTGGGCACCGGCTGGTTGCTCGCCTGCTCAATCATCGCCCACAGGGCTTCCGTGGTCAGCCCAACCTGCCGACAGGCTTCTTCGATCCGAAGATCCCCGCCGCAGGCAAACTCAATCCCGACATGTGCGAACACAGGCACCGCGATCGGCATGGCCAGTGCGACCTCTCGCACCGTGTGCTCACTGATCGGTACATTCCGATCTGCCATCATTTCCCCCGTTTGGCCGTGTACAGAGCTTGGCCATTGTAGCAGCGAAGCGAGCTGTATCTGGACACAATCTCCGACGACTCACTTTTTGATTGCCAGCACCTGGCCGTGCGTTCATCCTGCGGCCCGTTTCGGCCTGGGTCGGCGAAGCACTGGTGCGTCGCCTTCGCTCTGGGTCGTCGAAGGAGTTCTTTGAAGATGCATTCAACTGGTTCGATTCCTCGCCGCTGGTCGGTTGCCGATTCCCGAGAGACGTACGCTGTCCGCAAGTGGGGCGGTCCTCACTTTGACATCAGTGAATCAGGAAACTTGATGGCCTACCCGAGCGGCAATGAAAGCTCGGGCGAGACGAACCAAGGCATCGACTTAAAAGAGCTGGTCGCTGAGGTCCGCGAGCGAGGCATCGGGCTGCCGCTGCTCATCCGCTTCCCGGAGATCCTCAAGCATCGCATCGTCGAGCTAAACCAAGCCTTTGGCTCCGCGATCGCAGAGTACGGCTACAAGGGCAACTACCGAGGCGTCTATCCGATCAAGGTCAACCAAGATCGCTACGTCGTCGAACAGATCGTCGAATACGGTCGGCCCTATCACTACGGACTGGAAGCCGGCAGCAAGCCCGAGCTGCTCACCGTCATGGCCATGCTGGATGACGAGCAAGCGCTCATCATCTGCAACGGCTACAAGGACGAGGAATACGTCGAGAGCGCGCTTTTGGCCAGCAAGCTGGGGCGCAACATCATCCTGGTCGTTGAGAAGTTCTCAGAGCTGCCGCTCATCGCAACGATCGCCCGTCGCAACAACATCCGCCCACGCATTGGCATCCGCGCCAAGCTGGCGACGCGCGGCTCGGGACGCTGGGAAGCATCGGGTGGCGACCGCAGCAAGTTCGGTCTGTCGAGCCGCGAGATGCTCGAAGCCATGCGCTACCTGGCCGACGAGGGCTTGCTCGATAGCTTTGAGCTGCTCCACTTTCACTTGGGCAGCCAGATCTCTTCGATTCGCTCGATCAAAAACGCGATGCGCGAGGCCGGTCGCTTCTTTGTCGAGCTGTCGAAGATGGGCGCGCCGCTGCGTTACCTGGATGTGGGCGGTGGACTTGGTGTCGACTACGACGGCTCGCAGACCAACTTCAGCTCGTCGATGAACTACTCCCTTCAGGAGTACGCCAACGACATCGTCTACAGCCTGATGGAGCTATGTGACGCTGCGGGCATCGCGCATCCAACGATCGTCTCGGAGTCGGGACGAGCGGTGGTGGCACATCACGCCGTGCTGGTGGTGGACGTGCTGGGTGTCAGCGAGTTTGCGGTCGGTCGCGTGCCGGAGACGCTGCCGGAAAACACTGCGCAGGTGGTGCGTCACCTGTTTGACTCGTATCGCGACGTCACCCGGAAGAACTTCCTGGAGATCTATCACGACGCCATCGAGTACAAAGACGAGTGCCTGACGCTGTTTGCGCTGGGTCACTTGTCGCTGGGCGACCGCGTGATCGCCGAAGACATCTTCTGGGCGCTGTGCCAAAAGGTGCTGCGCATCCTGCGCGATCTGCCGCACGTTCCCGAAGAGCTTGAAGGTCTGGAGCACGCGCTGTCGGACACCTACTTCTGCAACTTCTCGATGTTTCAGTCGCTGCCGGACTCGTGGGCCGTGGACCAGCTCTTCCCGATTGTCCCGATTCATCGCCTCAACGAGGAGCCAACGCGACGTGGCGTGCTGGCCGACATCACCTGCGACTCGGACGGAAAGATCGATCAGTTCATCGATCCGCGAGAGGTGAAAAACGTACTGGAGCTGCACCAGCTCACCGAAGGCGACTACTACATCGGGATGTTCATGGTCGGCGCGTATCAGGAGATCCTGGGCGACCTGCACAACCTGTTTGGCGATACCAACACGGTTCACGTCTCTTGCGCGTCGGGCGGCGGCTACCACATTGAGCACGTCGTGACGGGTGACACCGTGACCGATGTGCTCAAGTACGTTGGCTACTCACGCGAAGAGCTGACGGCGCGCGTCCGCCGATCGGTGGAACATGCGCTGCGCAACCGTCGCATGACCCTGGAAGAGAGCCGCAACCTGCTCCGCATCTATGAGCAGGGTCTGTCGGGCTACACCTACCTAGAGCGCGACTAAGCAAGGTCTCCCATTCAGCCTCGGCAGCAGCGCCGCAGGCTGGATACGCGATGCCCGGCACGCTGCCCGAATCACTGCAGCAGCGACCGGAGCATCGGACTCAGCCGACGACTCCAGGTGATCTCGTCGTGCTCGCCCACCGGATCTTCCTGCCAGAACAGATCGCTTCCTTCTTTGTAGCCAAAGCTCGACTGAAGCAAACCGACCATCTCTTTGCCACGTCGGGTGGCCGCTTCTTCAATCACGCTGTTGTGGGTTCCGCCCGTTCGGACCAGTCCCCAGTCCATCCACAAGCGAGGCCGCAGCGCGCGGTTTTGGAGCGTGGCTTGTACCTGCGTGATGAGCGGAGCACCGGACAGCGGTCCGCCGGGATAGCTGCCTCCGAACACAGGGTCGAGTCCCGCCCAAAACGACGACGACATGCAGCCCGCATGGCCAAAGACCTCGGGACGACGGGTGGCCAAGTAGAACGAAGACAGTCCGCCGCGTGACGATCCAAGAATCAGCGTGCTCTTGGCATCGGTCTTGGTTCGATAGCTGCGATTGATGAAAGGACGCACTGCATCGGCGACATAGCGGACATAGCGATCGGCCTGGCAGCAGTCGAGGTTCGGAGCGACCTGCACATGGGAATACTCCGCATCCCGGTTCACCGGCACGATCGCCACCACGATGATCTTGGGAATGGCACGCGCCGCGTACAGGGACGCCAGGACATCTTGCACACGCCATGACTTGCCCCCTCCACCGCCATTCCAGAACGCGGTATCGCCATCGTTCATATACAAGACGGGATAGCCAGAGTCGCAGCGGCCATAGCCTCGCGGAAGCAAGACATGGACTTTGTGCGGCTTGTCTTCGGTCTCCCCCACACGCAGCGCATCGTAGGTGTGAAAGTAACCGGACGGACTCCCTTCGTCATGCGACCACGCGAGCTGTCCATTGTGCACAAACGAATAGGAACTGGACGCCGGGGCCCCGGGAGGAGGCTTTGTGCAGTCTTCCTCTAGCGACAGGTCGGACAGTGAAGCCGAGCCATCTTGCGACGCATCGGCTTCACTCGCTGGAGCAAGGTCAGCTCGGGAAGCTGTATCGATTCCGGTGGGTGACGGACTGGGACAGCCCCAGAGCGTCATCGTGAGAAGCGAGAGCAAGGTCAGCGGCGCAGCGTGTCGACCGTTCACAGCCTGCACTTGTAGCAAGTTTGGTCGCGGAAGCATCAGGAATCGCTGCGCCGTCAGTGGCCGCGAGATCCTCGGACTCCGTGATGTGGTCCGCGCAAGAGGCAGTCACCTGCTGGATGGCGCCGCTTCTGTAGCGATACAGACCTCCTTCGAGCGCTCCGCCTGCTTCACGGAGCCAGATGAAGGGTCGGGACTCCTCTAACGCGACGCTGCACGCGACATCGTGATAGCGAGGAACCCACGTTCCGCTGTTTCCGTAAAAGACCCCGTGTTCCCAGCTTCCTGCTGCATCGTGCGTGTGGCCAAACACGACGGCCTTGCAGCCATAGATCGCCGCGATCCGTCGTGCCGTCTTGGCGACATCTTGCGCCACATCATCCAGCGCGTAGGAACACCTTGGCTGAAGCACTTCATACAGGAGCATCGTCAGAAGGACACACGCGATTCCCAGCGGATAAAAGACAAGGAGCGCGAGCGCAGACCACAAGACCCCCACCACAAGCAGCAGCCGGTCGAGCCGAAGCAGCCGCATCGTGGCGCGCAGGTCCGCTGTCGCAAACAGCGAGTAGTGTGCCGCCGTATCGGGCGCTTGGAGTGCTGGGGTTCGGATGGTGCGACCGACCAGACCCAGCTCGCCCCATAGCTCAAAAAAGATTCGCCACGCCCCCACAAAGAAGGTCTGGAGCAGAGAGCGCGGCTTGCGAAAGTAGTAGCGCTGCCAGTGCGTCAGATACTCTTTGGTGGTCAACAGGAACGTCTTTTCCACATTGGGATTGAAGTAGCCAAGCTTCCCTATCAGATGTTCCAGCACCAGGGTTCCGACGTTGCTTTGCAGGCTGCGATCCAGCCGAAAGGGCCACAGCGGATCGCTCACGGAGCAGTACAGATCGTACTGGTTGCCGTGCTCGACATGGACTCCCGATGGGCTGCGATAAAACCAGGGATGAAACGCCAGCCGCGATCGCAGCGCAGACTCCTCACAGTCGGATTCCATCTGCATGCAGCGCTGCACAATCTGTCCAAACAGAAGCTGCCGAACGCGCGGAAAGTTCAGCTGGATATCGTGATTGCCCGCGATAAAGACCACACGATGTCCGCGCAGCAGCAGCGCGGCCAGAGACTGTAGAAAGTCTTCATGATCGCGCAGGATCGCATCCAGCCGATCGACCGCTTGATCCTCCGTTCGCGGCGAGCGTCCCTGCACCGTATGTCCATCAGTCACCGGCGGAAGATCAAAGTCGAACGTGTCTCCGTTTAAGACCAGGGTGAGCTGTCCGCTTGGAATCCGTTTGCACAGTCCGTCCAGCATGCTGGCAAGCTGCGCATCAGGAAGGAAGCGGCGATCTCGATAGCGCATCCACAGGTCGTCATGATCCGTGGCTTGCCAAAGGTGAAGATCGGACACTACGACTAGGTGTCTCATCGGCGAGCTTGACCTCACGACAGAGAAGGAACCAGATCGAAGAAGGGAGTCCGATCTGTACTGCCCAGAGTATAGGAATCGATCAGAGCGCCCTCTGTCACGATTGCGGCACAGTCAAGTGACGGTCTTGTGATAACGCGCGCTCCGCACCACAGCAGCCGCGTGAGTCGCTTGACTCTTCGCTGCGGTCCACATAAACGAGCCACGCAGTCTTCCAGATCCAGACAACCCAAGCAGGAGGATTCCCCATGCGTCTAGCGCCATCCCTGTGGTCTTTGCCGATTCCCTTGCTGCTCCTTATTGGCTGCGGGGCGGATCAAATGCTCTCTGTTGAGTCTCCGCAGCGTGAAACGGATGCATCGACGGCTGACGTACGTCACATTGCAGCGACCACCGAAGTAAGAGTCCGCGCCGATGATCTAACGCTGTGGATTGATGAACGTGCAATCCAGGCGGTACAGAGCGGCGTGCTGACCGTGACCATGAAAGCACGCACAAGCAGCAACATCAGCAGCGTCCGCAGCACGGTTCCTGATGATGCATTTGGTCTTGCCACCCAGACCGGACCCCGCAGCTTTGAGATCACGCTACGCAACGGACACGAGATCAACACGATCCTCTCGGGCCTGCCGCTGTTCCTGCACATCCAGCTCACCAGTGGAAAGACCTATGGAGCCAAGCTCTCTTTGGCTCCCACGCTGCGTCCTTCCGCTGGTCCAGTGTCCGTCGATTCCTTTGTACGCCCGATCTATCACAAGGACAGCGCCAACCTTCGCTATCGCGGCCTCGCAAGCACCAGCGCGACCGGACTGCGGATGAGCAGCCGTGGAGGAACGGCACCATCGCTCGGAATCCCAACCGGATCTCGTTATCCGTTTGACTGGGAATACGGCGGCCTTGCGTCCCTTCTGGATGCCAGCAGCGATCTGGTTGTCTTTGAAACAGGCAGCGGCGCAGCCAGCACGCAGCAGCAGAGCGGCGTTCAGCTGACCGTTCGGGATGTGGGTCTGGGACTTGGAGATCCTGCAGTTCGATGGCCAACGCCAGGGTGTTCACGAGCGGTCTACGACTGCATCAGCGCACTCCCAGCCACGACCAAGGACTATTCTGCATGTGGCAGCTACCGTGACGTGGCTCGCTGCATGGGAGTCGACTTGTGTGATGTGGTTCCAACGCCTGCGGTTCCGTTTGCCCTCCGCAGCAAAGATGCATCGTCTCTGGCGTCCGCAGTCAAGGGAGCACATGATGCCTGCCCTCGAACAGGAGGCTCTTGGTGCTCCGTTGGTGGAGCGACCGCGTTTGAATATCCTCGCTGTGTCGCTACGACGCCGACCCAAGCACAGGTCTCCCAAGCAGCACTTGCAGAGACAGATCGCGCAGGTGCGTTTGATCCTCGCTACGGACGCACACTCACCCGCGCAGAGCTTCTGATGCAGCAGACTTTCAAGACGGGACTGCTTTCGTCCATTGATGCATTCGCTGGTGACACTGATGTGCGCGCCACGCTGTTTGAATCAGAGGAGTCCTGCCACAACTGCCATCAGTTCAGCATCAAGTTCGTCCTGTACTATCCCCGTACGCGAACGGTCGTGGTGGTAGACGGAAGCTACGGATACGACTCCTAACCGCGTCAAGACAGCAGCTGCGCGGGTCCGCATCGTCCTTCTACACGGTACAGCGTCCGTCCTCACACTCCCTCTTGCGCTTGGGTAGCAGCGGACGGATGGCGGCAAAGCCTCGGTATCCAACCCGCAGACCCAAGTGAATCCCCGGCAGCGAGGCGACTTTCGCCAGCGCAGAAAAACCCGGTAGCACCTTCCAGATCTCCACAAAGGCATCGACGCCCGTCACCAGTGCGCCACTCGGAAGACGGACATGCATCACCTGCTGGACCCGCACCGGATCGAGTCCCTCTGTCTCCGCAGAAAACGCAGGAACAGAGATGTCCACAAAGCGCAGCCGCTGCTCGTGATCTTTTTGGCGATAGTGCTCGATCTCACGAGAACAGAGCGGACACGCACCATCAAAGTACACAGTGACTGTTGAGCTGCTCATGTCCATTGGATGCCGCAGCGTCCGTACGTGCAGCGATAGGAAGGAAGGGAAGAACGACCGGCAGAAACAAACGGACGCGCGCAGAAACGCTGACTACAGCGGGGACGCTTGATCCACCGACAGAGACTTGCCTCGCCACAGCAGTCCAAACAGCGTGAGCTGAACCACCACCGCCAGCACCACCGCCAGCTGATACGCCGCCGGAATCAGCGGCAGGACACCGAGCAGCGCCACAAAGCGAATCAGCTCCACCGACCGCGCCCAGGGCTTTCCTTCTTCGATCGCACTACACGTCGCAAGTCCCACCACAAGATGCGCAATGAACAGCAGCTGAAGAGGCAGAGACAGCCTGTGTGCGATGTAGATAAACAGCGTGCTCGCCGCAAGCAGAGACGTAAAGCTCTGAACGGTATACAGACTGACCGTCAGCGGTGGACTCACCTGATACTTCTGCTGCGAGGTACGACTTACCTGCGGAACCACCACCACACCTCCGTGGTCTGCTGGATGCCACTCGGGCGGAGCGAACCAAATCCAGATCTTGTCACGCAGTCGCTTCGTTCGCCGCGAGATATCCCACAGCCGCTCAAGCTCCGCGAAGTTGGCCCACACCGGATTGAAGCTCGCCAGCGGCTTGACCGTTCCGTAGACCGGCTCTTCTTCTTCCACCTGGAAGGTTCCAAGCAGCTTGTCCCAGATGATCAGGATGCCCGCATGGTTTCGATCGATGTACTTGGGATTGATGCCGTGATGGACGCGATGATGGGAAGGAGTGTTGAGAAACGACTCCAGAAACCCGAGCTTTCCGATGGCGCGCGTATGAATCCAGAACTGGTACAGCGTGTTAAACGTCCGCACGATCACAAACATCACAAGCGGGAAGCCAAGCAGCGCAAGCGGCAGATAGAACACCCAGCTTGTCAGCGATGTAAACCAGCTCTGCCGCAGCGCAACAGAGAGGTTGTATTCCTCGCTCTGATGGTGGACCGCATGCGTCGCCCACAGGATGTTCACCCGATGTGATCCCCAGTGGTACAGGTAGTACAGAAAGTCATCGATCAGGAACATCACCGCCCACGCCCACAGCGCGGTCTGCGGAATCGTGAACAGTCCCAGGTGAGACTGAACGGACTGATAGATCGAAAGCCCCATCATCCCGGTGAGCGGTAGCAAGATTTGCTGCCCGACCCCACAGCTAAGACACGAGATGCTATCGGCAAAGTTGTACAGCCCAGTGCGTCGATAGCGGTCGTACGCAAGCTCAACCAGGATGCTTAGGATGAAAACAGGAATGGCCAGGATGATGTAGATCGCGTCCATTCGCACACCTCCTTCTTCCTTACAGCATAGCGGGAGCGAAGGCGGATTGCGCGCGTTGTCGGATCACCAGGCCGGGGGAAAGGGCAGCGGCGTCACAATCGCAGTGCAGCCAAGGGGTTGGCCCGCTGCATCCGTGACCGCAAGCGAAGTGCCAGGCTCCCAGCACGTCCGATGAACGTAGCCGAGCGCAATCGGACCCAGCCGCGATGACAGCACCACCGAGGTCAGCTCTCCGGCCTGTGGACGGCTTGGATGCGACAGCTTGGCCTGTGCCGCTGGCACAGACTGTCCGCTCAAGCGCAGACCCACCAAGCGACGGTTGAGCTGTCCCCGATCGCGCAGCCGCACCACCACTTCTTGGCCCAAGAAGCAGCCCTTGGTAAAGCACAGCGCATCATCGAGCGCGGCCTCTTGGGGCAGCCGCTCTTCGTCGAAGTCCACGCCCATGCGCGGACGGCCCGCTTCGACCCGCAGCACCTCTGCATCGGAATCCGACAGCGCGAGAGCCCCCGCTGCGACGAGCTTTTGTTCCATCGCAGAAACCGTTGCCGCAGGTCCAATCACATGGAAGCTGTCCGGTCCCAGCTCGCGGCAAGCCCACAGCCAGGCACCCTCTTGCACCCGACCCAGGTACGGATCCAGGCTCGCATCGGGATCACCCGTCAAGACGGACAGCGCACTTGCGCCGTAGACGCCTAGATGAGCCAGATCCGCGCTCTCATCGGTCAGCACCGCGTCATCGACGATGATGTAGCGGTCCAGCGACTCGATGACATGCTTGGCCACAAACGAACGAACCAGCAGCAGCAGGTCATCGCCACTGCGGTTTGCGACCAGCAGGTCCGAAACCACCTTGCCTTTGACCGTAAGCAGCGCGCCGTACGTTCCCGCCTGCGGCCCCAGTCCTTTGACATCGCAAGTCACCATGCCGCTCAAGAACCGGACCCGGTCTTGGCCGCGCAGGATCAGGCGCGAAAACTCACCCTCGAGCCGCCGGTATCGCAGAGTGCTACTCGTCATGTCTTATCGACCTGCCCCTTCTTCGCTCGGCTTCTGAAGCAGAATCCCCGACCACTCTTCTTCTTGAATGTGGTCCATCAGCACAAGACCCCGCTTGGTAAAGGCTTCGATGACGCCCGCTGACTCGATCGTCAAGATGCCAGAGCCAATCAGCACGCCGCCAGGCCGCAGGTGCCGCACCAAGTCTTCGCACAGCAGATGCAGCGTCGGACCCGTCAGGTTGCCAAACTGAAGCGCGACCTGTTCCTTGATGCGCTGGAGCCGCTTGGTGGTCGTGGTCATCCGCGCCGTAAGCTGGTTGCGCTCGGTGTTTTCCTGCGTCACTTCCACCGCTTCGGGATCGATGTCGATCGCAATCGCTCGCGACTTTGGCCACAGCTTGAGCGCCGCCAGCGCCAGCACGCCACAGCCGCAGCCGACGTCCAGGATCTCTGCCTGCGGATCTTGCTGCTCGTCTTGGTCCAGCCAAGCCCGCGCTTCCTTTGCCGCGTCGTAGTCACCCAGCCGGTCGAGCAGCAGCAGACACAGGCGCGTCGATGCGTGTCCGCCCGTCCCAAACGCCCGACCCGGATCAAGCTGCAAGGTGATCTCATCCGGCAGCGGCGTATGCGCGTCCGATTCCCAGCTTGGCACGATCGCAATGCGACCGATCCGTCGGGTCGCAAAGTACTGCTTCCAGACATCGCGCCACTCGGAGTCATCGCGATCGCGCTGCTCCACGATGATGTCGCTGCCATCCGAGACAAGCTCGTGCACCGCGACCAGCAGATCATCGACTTCTGCCACTTGGGCGTCGTCTAGATACAGGTGAAAGCGAGTGCGACCCACCGGCGGCGCATCCAGCGTGCCTTGGTCACACTCTTGAAACGGAAGCAGACGCTCTCCAAGGAGCGTGCTCAGCGGCTCTGCGTGAAGTGCCGCGACCTCGATCCGAAGCTCTCGATATTGCATCGCGCCACAGATAACAAAGCGAGCCGCCGTCAAGCAAGTCGCTATCTTGCGATGGTTGTTTGACGTTCGACCCGCTATCCAGTCCCGCCATCGCGTTCGATATACTGCGGCCATGCACAGACGACGCCCGGCAGCACGTTTTCCACGACTACTCCTCAGTGCGTTGGCTTCGGCCACGGCGCTGGGTAGCACGCTGTATTCGCCAAGTGCCGCCGCTGACGCCCCGACCATCCCGTGCGGACTGGTCGAAGCTGGCACCATTCACATTGATGGACTCACCTCAGACTGGGATGGCGTAACACCGATCATTCCCAAGATCGCGCCAGGGCTTGGTGCCGCGCCGCGCACGCTGGGCGTGAAGGTCTACTGCAACTACGACGACAAGAACGTCTATCTGATGGTTGATGTCGATGACGAACAGATGGTCCGCACCAAGTCGGGCGGCATGGAAGAAGACCACATCCAGTTCGCCTTCGGCCTGGTCAGCAAGTCCGGCGAGCTAGAGCGCATCGAGCGCCTGCGCCTGTGGCCAGGTGTGCCCTCGCAGAAGCTGCCGCGCATCCTCAAGTGGGAAGCCAAAAAAGCGCCCAAGGTGATTCAAGGCGAAGGTCCGGTCGGACGGCTTAAGCCGCTCAAAGGTCCGCCCGCCATCGAGGTCTACGACGCCGTTCAGCAGCGCGGCTACGCGGTCGAGCTGCGCATGCCCAAAAAGATCATTCCTGGCTACCGGGATGGAGCGCCGCTCAAGTTCGCTGTGCTGGTCAATGACAGCGATGGCAGCGGCAAAGAAAAACAGAGCTACGCCCAGACCTCAGCCGTTGAAGATGGCTCGGATCTGTCAGAGATCGGCTTTGAGGAAGGACACTCCGCGTACGGCGAGCTGCTGAGCGACCTGAAGCTGTCGGAAAGCGATGTCTTCTTCAACAAGAACGCAAACGTCGGGGAAGGCCCCGGCAAGGTCGTCGCTGTCGGCAAGTACCTGGCCTTTTTGGGCAAGGGCTACTGCTATCAAGAGCTGGCCACCGCTCGCAAAGATGTGACCGACGTGCAGCTTGTCCCGCTCGATGCAGAGCACTTTGCGGTCGCAACCCGCGTCGTCGAGCGCAATGCCAGCGGCAACCGGGAAGTCCTCAAGCTCTACAAGCTCGATGGCAGCCGCTTTGTGCCGGTCTTTTCGGGCGAAGTGGGCAAGGAACAGGGCAAAAACAAGCTGTCGGTCAAGGTCGACTTCGTCAAGAAGGGCAAAGGCACCGACATCGAGCTAACCCCCGAGCCCGCCCAAGGCTTTTCCGAAGCCACCTGGAAGGAACTGCCCGCCCAAGACATCGAGCCGCTGCTGCTGCCGTGGCAGGACAAAAAGGCGCGCTACGTCTTCAAAGGCGGCAAGTACGAAAAGCACGAAAAGTAGTCGCTCGGTCAGCGGAACCGAAAGAGCGTGGGACAGCATCCTACAGAGCATGCAGTCCACGTTGCCGATTCCCCGCCCGCTTCGTCATCTCGTCCTGGTTCTTGGTGATCAGCTCGACGAACACGCTGCCGCCTTCGATGGCTTTGTAAGTGACTGCGACGCGGTCTGGATGGCCGAAGTCGCCGAAGAGTCCACCCACATCTGGTCCAGCAAGCAGCGCACGGCCCTGTTTCTGACCGCGATGCGGCACTTCGCGCTCCGGCTGCACGAGCTGGCGCGGCCCCTTCTGTATACCCGGCTCGATGACACGGACAATCTCGGCAGCTTGGCAGCAGTGCTGCGGCGCACGCTTCAGACCCACAAGCCCCAGGCGCTGATCGTGACCGAGCCCGGCGATCTGCGGGTGCGGACGGCATTGGAACAAGTGGCCAAGGACTGTCAGGTGCCGATCCAGGTTCGGACCGACCGCCACTTCTACAGCACCGCCTCCGAGTTTGCCGCGCATGCCGCCGGACGCAAGCAGCTGCGCCTAGAGTTCTTCTACCGCGAGCTACGGCAAAAGACCGGCATCTTGATGGACGGAAAAAAGCCGCTCGGTGGACAGTGGAACTACGACGAAGACAACCGCGAGTCGTTTGGTCACAAGGGTCCGGGTCTTGTGCCTCCCCCAACGCGGTTTGCGCCCGATGAGATCACGCAGCAGGTGATTGCGCTCGTGAACGCTCGCTTTGCTTCGCATCCGGGGACGCTTGATGACTTTGCCTGGCCGGTGACGCGCGAGCAGGCCCACAAAGCCCTCGCGGAGTTTGTCACCCACCGCTTGCCCGACTTTGGCCGCTATCAAGACGCCATGTGGGAAGGACAGGCCTGGCTCTATCACTCGCACCTATCGGCAGCGATGAACCTGAAGCTGCTCGACCCACGCGAAGTCATTGACGCGGCGCTGGCAGCCCATGCAGCAGGACGGGTTCCCCTT
>WBZP01000838.1_pt1 | contig 40223 bp, 38 predicted proteins | sample 5204301 | NCBI WGS metagenome assembly WBZP01 (sample SAMN12412401, study PRJNA552823) | activated sludge metagenome | isolation source: activated sludge from nitrification reactor of wastewater treatment plant... | place: USA: Pennsylvania | collected 2017
CGCAAGCGCCAGATTTTGTGCCCAGATGGCTGCAAGAAGCTGGCAGAAGCCCGGGTTCTGGCGAGCAAGCCAATGCCGACGACAGCCGCTCCGCCCCCACCACCGACCCCGACGACCTTCCTGGACCCGATGGTGGACATTCCGGAGTGCGCGGGGCAGCCGCAAGAGGTGTGGATCTCCGGCAAGGAACTCGGTCAGCGCTTCCGCTGCGAAGCCTCGACCGGAAGCTGCAAGCCTGCGGGCGCAGTCACAGGTCCAGCGAGCATCATCACCAAGCGGCTGCCGTCCGGTGAGACCAACACCCTGGCGAGCGGAGTGGAGCTGATTCCGCTGCTGATGGCTCACAAGGCCGAGCCGGTGGTTCGCCGTGGCCCACGCCTGCAAGTGGTGCTCCGCGATCGCGGCAACTGTCAGGTTCGGATCTACGTCGATGAAGCGATGTTGACGCCCCGCAAACCGGTGACCCCGCGTGGCCCCGTCCATCCGCTGGCGACCCATCACCTACCCGATCGGCTGGTCTGTCCCTAGCGAGTCGACCATGGAACTTTTCTTTCGCAGCAGTAGCGGTACCCAGAGCCTCTCCGAGGCCGGTGGTGTGCTCGGTCGCGCCGAGGATGCCGCGATTCGCCTGGCTGACGACTCGGTATCGAGCCATCACGCCGAGTTCACCTGGGACGGACAGACCTGGTGGATTCGACCGCTAGCCCAGCACAATCCCATCTATCGGGACGGCAAACGACTCCCAATGGCCAAGGTTCCGCTCGGACACGGCGGCACGCTGCTGCTCGGCAAGCTCACGGTGTCGTTTTGGACCGCCGGACATGAGCCAAAGGGAGACTCCGCCGCTCCGGCCGAATGGCAGCGACTGCGCCTGCGGGATGTGCCGTCCGACCTGCTCACGACCAAACCGCCGCTGGTCGAGGTGGATCTCAACAAGTCGCCGACGTTCATCATGGACCGGCAACCGATGCCGGCGACGCTGGTTTCCGCTCCCCAGCCGTACCCCGTGGACGCTCCGCACGCGCAGCAGCCGCAGTCGGTGCGGACGCCGCTGCCGATGACGATTGTGGGTACGGTATCGCCGCCAGCGGTGACGCCGCCGCCCGACCTGCCACCGCCGGTTGTCTCCGCAGAAGAGCCTCCCGCTACCGCAAGCGAGGGTGCCGAGCTGGCCAAACAAGCGAGCTTCGTCATTGGCCTGCTCACCCTGCTGTGTCTGATTGGTTTTGGAGTCGGCTACTGGCTCCTCGGCTAGCTTGCGTGTGAACGGCCAGGAAACCTGTCCGAACCGCAGCAAACCGGGCTAGCCTAGTCGCAGCAGCATGAAACCGATCGAGCCAGCCAAAGCGGAGCTTTTCGTCGAGTCAGGGCCAATGCTCCAGCAGAACTTTCCTCTCGGAGCGCTGGAGTCTCAGCCGCACGGACTGCTCATGGGGCGACTGGAGACCTGTCAGATCCGCTTTCCTCCCGACGCTCGCATGATTGGCCGAGAGCATGCCTGCTTGGTGGTTCGGCCCGATGGCGTGTTCCTGGTTGGACTGCACCAAAATGGAACGTTTGTCGATGGCGCGGTGCTTGGCCAAGGTGGGCAAATCGAGCTGCACTATGGCGCACGCATCCAGCTTGGCAAAGGCGGACCGATCCTGGTGCTCCGCGAGCTACCGGACGTGACCCATCCGCCCCGACCGATGCAGCAGTATGGCTCGCGCACGATCATCGAGCACCATCCCGAAACCGCCCAAGATCTACAGGCCGAGATCGAAGCGCTGAAGATGGCCAACACGGAGCTGGACCGCCAAAACCAGCAGCTACGCGCCGAAAGAGAGTCGCTTCACCTGCAAGTTCAGACGCTGGAAAAACGCCTGACCGCTGTACCACCGCCGCTACCAGCCCCGATCCTCGCGTCCCCGTCGCAGACCACCCCACGGACCCGCGAAGAGACGGAAGCCACGCTACAGCGCTTTAGCCAAGGACTGCTCCAAGTCCAGAAGTTGACGCGGACGGACCCCGCCAACCTGGCCAAGCTGCAGAGCGAGATTCAAAATCGACTGGAGCAGCTTATCTTCGATCTCGACGACCTGCACCGCATTGTGAGCAGCCGCTAGCTCGACTCCTGGCCCTGTGATTCCTCAGCGCAGATCGCAGGCAATGGCCGCAGCGAGTAGCTGAGCGCTGGTGACCAGTTCGCCTCCGTTTTGCCCCACTTCTCGCTTCAGCATATGAAGCACTTGACATGCCTCTTTTGTGTTTCCCTGACGGGTCATAAGCTGGGCCAGCGCGAGTTCGTACCGAGCACGATCAGTCATCGTCTGGGCATGCTCGACGGCGGCCCGCAGGTAAACCAAGGCCTGACCGCGATCCTTCTTCGACTCATACGCCTGACTGAGCAGCAGCTCCACGTCCGCACCCGGCTGCTTCTGCTGCACCGCCAGCAGCATGCGAATCGCCGCCTCGATTCCCGCCGGGCTCTTGTCGGTAGCGAGGATCTGCTCGGCCATCCGTCGTTGTTCGGCCACTTCAGCGGACTCCGTCGCGGGCAGCTTTCGCCACAACCGTACGCCATACACTCCGCCGCCCAGCACCGCCAGCAGCAGCGGAATCGCCAACAGTCCGTACGGGCGTCGTTTCCCAACCTGGAGGTCGCGCCCACTGTCACGCCGGGCCGCCTGGACCGCAGGCGGCTCGGTCGCAAGCTCTGCCGAAGGCTCTGTGATCACGGGTTGACTTGGTTCCGCTTCGGGCACCGCTCGCGGCGCTTCGACCGGAATCTCCGCCGCGACCATCACCCCACCCCCTGCCGCTTTGCGACTCGCCTCGGCCACCGCCGGAGAGATCGCCGCCGGACCATCCACCGTCGCCGGCAGAGCCCTCCAACTCGGAGAGGAGCGACGCTCCGATTGGGATTCCGGGGCGGCGGGAGCAGCGGTGGGGGGCGGCGGCATGGCATCGATCGTCACCGTCGAGGCACCCAGCGCTTTTACAAACTCGGCAATCGAGGGAAAGCGTGCCTCTCGCTCCTTGCTCAGCGCCCGCAAAAGGGCTTGCTCGATCGCTGCGGGAACCTCTACTCCCAGCGACTGGAGCGGCTTCGGAGTCTCTGCGATGATTTTCACCAAAATCCCGGTGAGTTCACCTGCCAGAAACGGTGGAGCACCAGCCAGGCACTCATAGACGATCACCGCCAGCGCCCACTGATCGGTCCGCTCATCGACGGAAGTATTATCCCCCCTGGCCTGCTCCGGCGACATGTAGATCGGCGTTCCGAGTAGCTGGTGATCCCGGGTCTGCTTGAGCGCAGACGTCTGCGCCTGCCGAATTTTCGAGATTCCGAAGTCGAGAATCTTGGGAACCTCGACCACTTCATCGCCTTGCTCGACCCGAACCAGGAAGATATTGCCCGGTTTGAGGTCTGTCTAGCCAAATCCTACATTGCCGTCGAGAATTTGTAGTTTACGGGGTGGTAATGGCTAGGTAGAACTTTACAGAGGCCAGAAAATATAAGTGTTTCTGATTACATTCCAGCCATGCTGCTACAATGTCGAACTTGACAGATAATGGAAGTTGATCAGGTGGTAAGCACACAGCCCTGAGCACATCCGATCCCGATGTCGGTGCGCCACCGCAAGCGCTCAACAATCGACGATCGAACGCTCGAAAATCCTTGACAATGGAGATCCCGTATAGGGCTTCCCTTTTGGTGCCACTTGTGCAGATGGTCCAGCACGAAGCCAGCAGCGGCCACCATCCCCCTGGCAGGAATGCTGCCTGACACTGCGCAGCAAGACGGCTCAGCGAGCGATGAGACTACACGCCGAATGGTGCCCGCTAGGGACTTACTGCTCGTCGGTAAATACTTTCTGACGCTTCGTGGGAGCTAGCGACGACGTGTCCGATTGCTGTCGTTCGTTACAAGCGTCATCCGAGGTACTGGCCGCTGAACCTGTTGTGGTATCGAGGCAGTGCCTGTTAGTAGTCCAACGGCATTGAGGCTGCTTTAGCCTCCCCTCCAAACGTCACCTCGCTGAGAAGACCACTGGCACCTACCATTGGCGTGCCCCGCTGAAGATAAGGACGGGATCTAGCCTAGTCTGCCTCACAAATGATCTGGAGGCTGTCAATCTGGGAACCGCTGCGCAGTCGCACACCGGCTACGTGATATGCCTTGGGACACTCCCAGGAGAAATCACCACCACCACCACCACCGTAGATCAAGCTTACATCCTGCCATACTCGACTCAGTGGGTCCATCCGTCGACAGATGATGCCGATGGCATCAATGAGAGTACCGCTTCTTCCCTGAAACCCCGCAATCTCGAACCCTGTCGGACATTCCATTGGCAAGAGCAAGCCCGTTGCAACGCCCTTGACCGGCAGATCCCAAAACACCGTCTCCGCATCATTTTCGCAGCGTAGACCAAACCGGAGCACCCCGCTTGGGCTTGCGGTGACCTGTATTCCATAGGGATGCCGACAACTGTGGTAGCTACTGTCACCGCCACCGCCACCCCAAACCGGCCCCTCCGCGATTGTCGGTTGCGGAACGGGTCGGGCGCGCCCCAAATCCGATCCGGGCATGGGCTTCGGTGCCGCTTTCGACTCAGGACCAGCCATGCTATCGCCGCAAAGGCCGAGTACCACTGAGAACGAGAGCGCTGCTTTTAATACGTGAATCTGTCGCATGTTACCTCCAAGTTGTGCTGTTGTGCTGGCCCAAATCGGCCTGTGTCAGAAAGACAACCAGCACACGAAGCATGGTTTCGGATGATCGTTTGAGTATCAACGGTAATACGTTGCCTCTTGACGAGCAGATTCATGCACATCGCTAGGAAGATCAAGGAATGTGAGGCACAGCGTTCTGAGTTCAGGGTTCTTAACGCAATGGGACCAATAGATCAGGCGCGCTTCAAGCTGTCCTTATTGATGAGTTCGATAAGGTGCGAGCAGATACTGTCGATGGAATGGCCCAGGGGTAACGAATTGCCCCTTGCCTTTCTGGCCACGCATGCGGCAGGAGAAGAAGCAACCACGAGACGAAATCCGTACCGAGGCAAGTCATGGCCAGACGCCCCTATGTGCCGCACAAGACGCAGTTAGAACAATTTGTTGAGCATGGACGCCAGGTTTCCGAAAAGATTAGGCGCGAATACGAAGAATGGGGCCACTTGGTAGCAGAGCGGCGCAAAGAAGCCGGTCTAAGCCGAAAGGCACTCGCAGCCATGATCGGCGTGAGTGACTCCACTATCCGAAACCTTGAACGGTCACGATGCAAATCGGTTAATCCCGAAACTCTCAACCGACTTCGAAATGTTCCCGCACTTCGGCTACCGGCCTCTCTCTCTGATGGCGATTTTCAGCTAACACCTGGATACCAGGCATTTTGGCTGCACGACTATGATCCAGGAGCCTTACTTGAACAAGCAAGACGGCAACTACTTTTACCAGCGACGAGACTCTTATATGAAGCGCTAGATGCAACAAAGGCAGCCACAGAGCGATATGCATATATGTACTCCACAGGTGCATATGGCAGGCATGTGGAAAACAGCAGAAGTTGTATCTCGTCGATATTGCAGACAGTCCTTCATTTGGCAAATAGACAAAAGATGGACTTGGTTTGCTTAGCTAGTGGTCATGGCTGGACAGAAATACCTCTGGTCCAACAGTTTCTTTATCAACGCGAATCTCTAATTGACAGAATTGAGCTCATTCATCCAAATATTCACATTCTTAAGAATGGAATACGCGCCTTTGAAACTGCCATCTGCAAAGAAATCTGTCAGAAATCCATAAATGTATTTCTTGGCTGTCGAAGCTCTTATATTGACGCGTTGAGGATTGCTAAGCCGAGACAAAAACAGAGGCTATTTGTGATCTTTCAGGTTCTATTGAATATAGATAACTTCGATCGTCTCGTTCAGAATTTATCATGGAAAATGCAAACAGATGACATGCTTCTTTTTGACGTCAGGACGCCATTGTGCGACTCACAGATTCCTCGGGAGATTTTTGCTGCGGATAGTCGACTCAATCAGCAATTGCCAAGATCATTTATTACCGCTGCAGAGAATCGGATCGGATTTTCTCTCAAGGAGACAGATCCTAGTATCCAGCACATTGAGTGGTTATATGATCTAAACGATCCATTTGACGCAAGTAGTAACAGCCTTGAATCATATAGCGTTCATATTAAGGGAATATTGCACAGATCCACATCCGGACCTCAAACTGTATCCGCGATGCGCATACATCGACATAATCCCGCTCTTGTTTCCTCTTTGCTTGAGAAATATGGGCTCAAACTTGTTGATACTATCGCCTGGGAGAATCTGCCTGAGATTAACTATCCGGGTTGCTACATGCTTTTTATTAAGACCTAGAATCTATGCCCTTCGTGAATTGGTTGATACTCCGCGCTGCTTCAGCGTCCGCAGCTTGTTACAGCAACGCTTCCGACAACATAGACGTTTAGACAACGCGACATCACGAGGTTCAGCTCTGGGGAACCGTATAGCGGACGCCCATCGACTGTATGGCGAAACCGATCGGGCCATACGCCGAACATCGATCGGTGAGGCTGGCCCGACTGCGCGGTACGGTCAGGCACCGACCTCACCGACCGGAATGTCCGGCACATTTCAGAAAAATTCGCAAGTGGGTCGACGTTACAACGAGGGCGGTTGGGGTACGGTTTCGCCACAAGGGAGTTGGCGAAGTTGTTCAGTGCTCGTGAGACGCAGGAGTCGGCTGAGGTCGTGGCGGTACGGAGAACACGGGACAGGCAAGAGAATCAACCTTCACTGCCAGATAGAGCAGGCTCTGTGCCGAAAATGTTGGGAGCGAAACCGCCCCCAGCCGCGACACAAATCCGACTACCATTACCGGCATTCACCAGATTCCACTCGCATGAACCTAGCCGCAGGAGGAATTTAGCTCTGTGCTTTCCTCAATGCTAGGGGCACGAATTTGTCAATTTCGGCGTCCGAGAACGTGTAGTCTTTATTCTTTTTCAGGGCGACCTGGGCGTCTGCGTATGCCTTTGAGTTTGTCTGAGGCGCACCCTGGTAAATTGCCGCAAGTTTCTCTTGGAGTTCGTCGCGGCGTTTGACCGCCTCCTCGGAAGACACTCCGCCCATTCGTAGGTCGGTCAAGAGCGAAAGGTAAGACTCTCGGACTGGCCAGAGGCTTGCCGCAGCATCTCGATGCTTCTGGGCTGCTCCTCCTGGATCAAATCCTTTCATGTAGCCGGCTGCCCACAGGCTGACGATGGACAGAAGTGCTGTGGCCAGCTTCAGCCAAAAATGCTCCAAGAATACCACTGATAGAGCGCCGGATGTTGTGAGTACTGACACTGCGATCTGACACAGCTTATAGAGCTGCAACGTTCGGGAGCATCGGTCAGCCATCTTCTCGTGGGTCTTATGAGTGTAGACGACACGGCCGAAGCATTCGCGGATTTGCTCCTCAAAGGGAGTAAAATTTTTCTCTGCTTTCTGTTGATTATGCGGCATTGGCTTCCTGCGAATTGCCTTGAATCGGGACATGGATTCTATCGGTCGCAATGACGACACCGTGCTGCACTGCATAGCATTCAACTATGTGGTCGCCTTTGAAATTCGTCTCTTCCTTGCGAGTGTTGTGTCCGCCGCGATCGTGCTCTATCTGGCCTCTGATGCAGTCTCGACGTCTGGCCTCATCTCCTCGATTTAGCACTTTCCAATAGAGGTCAAACTGGCCTTCGATATCGTGCCCAGCGACGTACAAATTTAGCGATCTACTGACTTTCAATGGCAGCTTCCGGCGGAGAAGGTCGCGCAAGACGTATTCCCGGAAACCGTTTTGCGACACATCGCAGTCCAGCGTGATACTGTTGCGAATGTCGATCGGGAATCGGTCCTCGATAAACTCCTCGGTGTCCCGCCACGCTCGTGCTGAAGAATCGGCTTTCTCGACGGTCTTCGCTGCAGCAGGGAAACCGCGACCGTAAATCTTACGCCACTTCTCATTCTCTTCATCCGTGCCCGCGGCCGCAATAGCCTTTAACGCGAGTTCGTAGGCCCTCTTAGCCTTCTTCTGGAATTTCTTCTTCACCTTAACGCGTTGGCCGCTTCCCAGTGCTGCGTAGTACTCTTGATCAGACTGCTCAGACAGATAGAGGAAGAAGTCACGGCTCATATAGCCGTAATAGAGGAAGCTTTTTTCATCGTACTCTGCCGTGGATTTTAGAAAATTGTAGGCAAGTGTATCGATGAGCAGCCCCCCCATGGCCTGGCCATGCTTGTTCTTCCACGCCCGCGCCATCTTACAAAGACGGCGAAGGTTCTGGTTTTTCTCACTGTTTGACTCTGACATCGCCGCGATCTCTTCGCGCGGCTTTGTAACTTTCCACGATCCGCCGTTGTAAGTATCCGGATATCTGAAGCTTCCGTCGTCCAGTTCGAAGACAGGCTGGACCTCGATGTGGAAATCCGTATACAATACGCGAACGACGAGACGATCCACCGTCACGGTCGTATTCGGATAGCGCTCTTTGATTGCGTCTTTCGTGTCAGTTAGGAGCTTAGACTGCTTCGCGTCCTTGTATGTATCCCACTTTCCAGCCGGCATGACGTAAAGCATGTCAAGATCGGAAATGCCTTTGATCGCAGTCCATCGACCATACGATCCCACCTGCAGAGAATTCGCGTTTTTTGATTCAGTGTCGCGAAACTTTTTGTTTAAAGCAGCAGTAATTTCGCCATAGCGGGAGCTGATTGTCTCAGCATTGTCGATCGCGATGTTCTGGAGAAAGGTCTTGAAAACGTCTGCGATGCTCATCGCTTTCCTCAAGCCGGGACGGTATGACCACACCGACACACAGTCAAGCGCTTGTTTGTTGGATGCTCGGACCCGAAAGGGGCCGGCAGCCGGCCTGTGGTTTCCTCCGATGGGGGCCGAGGTTGCCGAAAGCAAAGTCTCCACGGGAGCTTAGCCGCCACGAGCCAGCGCCGCGGAACGACAAATCTTCCGAGTTGTGGCTCAAGCGTGCGGACCTCACCACCTCGAATGGCCAGTAGATCGCCCACTGCGCCGCCGAGGTCTATCATTCTTCGGCCGACGGACCGCTGGGGCCAAGTGAAGCCTTCCGGGTAGGAGCGCCCGCCAAGCGCTGCGTGATTGTGTGATGATGTAGGCATTCGAGCGGTCTTCCACCACCGGACCCCTCAAGCCCCCTTCCTCATCAACATCAGCGTCAACTTCTGCCGCTCGTTCACCCCATACGGGATCCGCATCTCTGGCGGTTAGGAAGAACAAACGTGGTTTCGGTGCCATGGTCAGGGAAGTCATCTTCTGCACCGGAGCCCGATCGCCGACGACAGCGAAGATTCTGCACCAAACTGTCGCCGATCTGTGCCTGGCCCCCCATCATTCACAGACGCTTGTTGTCGAGAGTAGAAGTACGCTATTCTTTGTCATCTCCCAAGAGACTACGCAGAAATCTATCCACGTTCGCAACTTGGTACTGTATATTTTCCCATAATTCGAGCATAGAAGACTCAGAAGTCTGAGGGAATTGATACAGGAGCGCGCTCGTATTATAGTCATATATTTGCAGTATCACTTCAACGATTTCGGTCTCATCAGAATTGAAATCAGCTTCTATTGTTCTTTTTCGTTTAAACACACGAACGCGATCGTCTCCTATTCGTGAAGTATATATTGGCCCCATAGACTTTGATATGCCATCGTCGCATGTGATCAGCTCATTATTGCTGCTGAGGACCCACTTTAGGGACCCCTCTTGTGTCAGGGTTGTGAGCTTTTGCAACGAAGCGGATAATTTATTTCGGTTTTCGAGTCTGCCCATCTTAACCCCTCACAGAACTATCTGCCTTGTCGTCAGCGATGTTGTGTGAAACTTGAGTTCTCAGAGTACATATGCTGGATAAGATTACTCTTACGTCGGCCTTGACCTTGTCGGAATCCGGCCCCATGTTATGAATTGTAGGTAGGGCCTGTTGCACTTTTTCCAAAATACTGACGATTTGGTTTCTTAATTCACCGCTAACTTTTGGCTTGAGATTCCTCAACGTGCCCTCCAATGTCGATAATTCAATCAACATATTGTCTGAGTGATCCGGCCATCCGCTTAGATATTTTGTCAAATTAGTAACGGTCGTATTCATTTTCGGTAGAATTTGCGGCAGGCGCACCCTGTTAAGGTGTTGATTTTTTACCTGATAAAGTTGATATATCGCATATGCTGTAAAAAGAACACCCACAAGAGATGCGACCGAACCAACATCCGACAGGATCGGACGAACTTGTGCGGCCCAGTAACTCTGGGATGGCAAACTAACGCATTGGCTGGGAGTAATTGTAGTCTCAGGCTCCATTGCGGAGTAGTTCCTTGTTCCTAGCGTCTCATTGCCGCCGTGATGTTGCGGATCCGATCGGTTCTTCGCCAGCCAACACCTCACGGTGCTCTGGTTACGGTTTGCGTACCGCAGCGATGAGCGTGGGTCAAGGGGGGAGGTTCGACCGCTGTATGAGGCCAGTGTCTAGCCTGCGAGCACGCTCCGGAAGCCCGAATTCACGCAGCCATGGGTGTGCCTGAAAGTCGTCCAGATCGAGTGTTTCCAATTTTCCCGATCGGTAACCGGAACGATCGGCACTCCTTTTTCCAACCCGACGGCACATTATTCCGATAGCGTCGTCGGATATGGGTAAGAATGATGACCTTCCCCTCGCTGCGTTCGCGTCGATACTCGGCGCGGCGATTCGTTCACGAAGGACAGCGATGGGTCTTTCCACCAGCGAACTCGCCCGTCGTTCAAACGGAAAGATCACCCGATCGGCAATCGCACTGATCGAGGCCGGGAAGGTCGATGCACGAATGGGTTCCCTTGCTGCACTTAGTGTCGCTCTCGATCACGATCTCTTTGCTGTCGCCAGCCGACTGCTCGCTGAGTGCCAAGCAACGAGTCTTCCCGCCGACACGTCTGACCCGAAGAAACTGATCGAATCAAAATAGGACCTCGATGCTATCCCGACGAGGTTACTCCTGCACCCAGGACGCTTCGATGCGTCCATTCCAAAAATGTACTTGACTTCAAACGACAATTAGTGGATCGTCCTGCCGATTTTTCACACCTTTTCCCCAGTTCCGTTCGGTTTTCGTTTCTCGACGGAATCGAGGGTGGCGTTCAGTCGCGATGAACAATTCCGCTTTTGTGGATGATCGCCAGTCCGGCGGTCATTTGTCGCAGAACGTTGACGGCAAAGCGGAGATTTCCGAACCGCTCGCGCCACTGCTTGAGCACGGAGCCACGGACCAATTCCATCACCAAAAACACCACGCCATCTTTGGTGACATCAATGTCGACAATCGAGATGAGGTTCGGATGATCCAAACGGCAGAGAATCTGGGCCTCGCGAGCGAAGCGTAGCAGCGAGTTCTTCTTGCGCGCCTCGGTCAGGATTTTGGCGGCGAATTTGCGATGATCGGTGACACGCTCGACTTCAAAGACGGTTCCCATTGCTCCGCTCCCGATCGTGGCCAGCACCTGATAGTGATCTCCAAGTTTCTTTCCGGGAACCACCTGGGTGGGTTTGTCGGGAACCTTGCCAATCCCCTGGGCGAACGCTTCCATCAGACGGCGAGAGCGCTGTTCAATCTGTCTCCGCAACTCATCGTTGAGACCCCGGATCGCTAGGTTACTTTGTTCAAGCTGCGCCAGCTTCTGTTGCAAGTCCTGCCGCATCGAATCGAGAGCCGAGGCCAGTGGCGACAGCTCATTGCCTTCGGGAACAGAGATTTTGGAAACCAGGTCTCCTTTTGCCATGCGTCCGGCTGCGGTGAGCAGATTCGACTGCTCCGCAAGTCGTTGGGACTGTAGGACGGATTCCTTTTCCAACCGCGCTGCACGGTCTGTCATCAAGGCGATGCCGACGAAACGGCGCGCCAAGACCGCTCCCAAAGAGACCACCAGACCGACGACTCCGTAGTGGCTGATGATATGAGGACTGCCACCAATGATTCCCATCGCCGCGAAGATATCGACCACCGCACAGCCCGAGCAGAACACAAAGCCGAAGCTCAAGATGCGAGCGCTGATATCCCCTCGCCAGGCCGCTAGCAGCAGCGTAGTGACCAGCCCAATGATGCCAAAGAGCATGAACAACTGCAGAGGCAAAAGGACATTCCACAGGTTTTCGCGGCCACTCCCAACCAGCACCGCAGAGACGATCAAAAACACCAGATAGAGACTGGCTAGCCGAGGCATGACACCAAACGGACCGCGCCCCATGGTCTTCCAAATGAAGGCGCACATACTGCTGGAAACGACGGGTAGAGAGAACACCACTACGAATCCCCACACCGCCGGATTGTGGAACAGGACTTCATGCAGAGAGGAGCGTCCCAAGAAATGCAGCCCGGTGCTGAGCGTGAAACATCCATAGTAAAAGTAGACGCTCTCGGAATAGCGCAGCGCAAACAGCAGCAGCGCCAGAAGGCCGATTCCCATCATGAGTAGCCCGATGACGAAGGCGGAAGCACCGCGCTCTACTTGATCGGCCAGAAGCGAGGCTCTGGCACCGATCAAAATGTCTCCGAATACTCCGATGTAGCGATGAGGAGAGTAGATTCGGAGCGCAAGTACGTGGCCGGTATAGTCACCGGTTTGGTGGCGGTTGCGTTGCACTTCCGCAGTGGGAAGCAGGGGCAGATACATTCGTGGTTCGCCGGGAAAGCGGTGAGCCCGTGGTCCTCCCATGGGGCCGAACTCGGCGATGAGCTGTCCATCTAGGAAGGCCTGGAAGCTCTGGTTCACAGACTGTAGGAACAGCGCGGGATCGACGAGCGGCGGTCCCTCCAGGTTGGTACGTAGCCACAGGAACTGTTCGGAACCACGCCCGGGCGGTTGATAGGGATTGTGCGTGGTCTGCCATCCGGCGTCGTGGATGAGGGGACTGGCGAATCGGAAGGCACCGGCTGCGTCACGAGGAGAGTCGCCATAGCGGTACTCCCAAACACCTTGGTAGGGAGCGATCTCAAACAGCGCAACGTGCTCTTTAGACACAAGATGCTGGGTGCCGTGCAGATCTCTTGTGCAGCCCAAAGTGGACACTAGAAGCAGGCAGCAAATGGCCAGCAGACGTAGCACCACCTTTCATTATACAGACAATCGAACGGGGCCGTGATCAACGACCATTACCGTCGAGCAATTAGAATTGACGTCAGCGACTGAGGGTTCGCAGGATCATCCTGTGGCGACTTGGATGGCTTGGTAAGGAGAGCGTAAGATAAAGATGTCTGACGGAGCGGTGCGGCTGCAAAACGAACATCTGGGGGCACAGCAGAAGGTGATTTCTGTCGGACGATTGTGATGGGCTGGGAGTGCGTTACTGCGCGGCACGGTGGTGCTGTTCGTTGCCGCCTGTTCGCCAGCAGGCGTCTACAGGGCGGCGCAGCAGCGAGCCACGTCGCTCGGTCACACGCATCACCGCGACGGAGCGCTGCATACCGAGGACACATCTGGCTGGTGAGCCGCCGCGATACGGGCCGTTGTCGCTGACCGACAGACGCAGAAGATCGGTGAGCCGTTGGTGCGCCCGGTGACTTGTACTGGGTGAAGGATGGCGAAGTCACAGATGAGAGCGAGTCCTACTGTTTCTGGAGTAGCAGCACTGCCGCTTGATTCTCTGATCCATACTTCCAGGTCTGGATGGTATTGGCGGGAATGGGGAGGGTGGGGTGGAGTTACGGGAGCGAACGCACGATTCGGAAGCCTCGGTCCCCGTCAACGCTATCTGGATTTATCGCTCCACGGATTGCGACTCGGACCCACTGCACAGGGAACCGTAACGAACCGCCACGGATTAACCGAAGGGAGCCGTCTAATAGTGGACCAGTTGGGTCCGCCGGTGAAGTCGCTCCATAGCCCTCATACTCATCCCAAACCCACTCACAAACATTTCCACTTAGGTCGTGCAGTCCCCAGCGGTTCGCCAGCTTCGTTCCCACCGCCTGCGTGGTGCCTGCGGAGTTAGTATTGCTCCAAGCCACTTCATCGGCATTGTCTGAGCCTGAGTACACAGTTTGCACGCCGGCCCGCGCTGCATATTCCCATTCTGCTTCCGTTGGCAGTCGATAACCTAGGCAGTTTGGCCCCTCCGGCCAACTTACACGATGTCCTGCAACCTGATAACAAGGTGGTAGTCCATCTAACGCCGACAGCTTGTTGCAATAGCTCACTGCTTCGAACCAACTCACATGTTCGACTGGTCGTTCCAAATTACCCTTGTAGTCTGACGGATTCATTCCTGTCACTTGTTGGTACTGCCGCTGTGTTACCTCCGTCACTGCCATGGCAAAGCGCGTCTTGATGTGTACCTCATGCTTTGGCTTTTCTGAGGGAGACGCGTCTGGATCTCCCGATGCGCTACCCATCTGAAAGATTCCTACCGGAAGCTCAAGCATGGCGGGTCGAAGACAAGTCTTTCTTTCCATCTCAACCATTCGCACGGTCTGTTCTTTTGTAACCCGCAGCGCTGGGCCGAGATCTTCTCGCAACTCCTGTTCTGAGACCCTGCACCCATTCCGATCCTCACCCCAGATCAGTAAGCGAATTTGGCCCTGTCGTCCTTCGGGCAGGTACACCAGAAACCCTTTGGACCCTTTTCTTAGGGTGAAACCCTTAGACGCTACTCCATCGAGCCATTGCAGAACCTGCACACTCTCAGCATGTTCCGGCCATTCCTCGATGTGGACCAGCAGCGCGGGTTCACCTTCACAGGAACAGACAAGCACCAGCATCAGCAGAGAGAACCACCGTAGAAGATCATATCTTTTGTTCATGGCACAGACTCCTTTCTACCCTTCAAGACGTCGACTACCTACCGAGTCACAAGTCCGATGCGATACCGATCGAATCCGCTTATGTCCGGCTCTCTGCCAACTGCCCAGATTCCTGCTCCAATCGCTCCCGCCGTGACAACGACAGCGATGCCCGTCCATAACCACCATCTTGTCAGCAGGGAGGGGCGCTCCGCTGGCATGACTGCGCTAGATGGGGTCATGGTGTTTGTAATCTGAATGATCGGCTGCGGAGTGGTTACGTTCACCACGGTGTTCTGCTTGACATCGCTGATCAGTGTCACCGCTGCATTGGCATTCCCACCCTTGGCATCCACTCTCTTCACAATCGATGCGACCGACTTGCTTGGTGGCGGTGCGATCGATGCATGGGCCTTTTCAAGGCATTCCGTGGCTTTTTGCTGTACGTCCAGATCACCGGGCGCACGTACCTTCGCCTGTTCGCAGAACTCCAGGGCTTCGTGATGCTGGCCTTCCTTCTGGTAGAGCCTTCCTAGGATCGCAAGCAACCTGGGGTCAACGATCCGATTGGACTGCTCGCGTAGCTCACGGATGGAATCGCGTCTCTGTTCGCTGGTCATCGCACGATCGGCTCGTTTCGCGGCCTCGAGACAGTCGCTGTCCTTCTCACACAGTCCTGCCATCGCCAGAGGTGGGAACAGCCACCAAGCCAATACCAACACCCATCGGACCAGCGCGCTCTTATGGAATCGGAACCGGAACATCACAGACCTCCTCAGTCACAGATTTTGAGGGCTGAAGCTTCACCTCGACCTGTGGAAACGGGTCACTCGACAGAGACAACACTTCGTGGCGGTAGCCTGCCTTCTGCAAACAAACCACACGTGGCAGCAGACGCTGCGTGATCAACCATGGCGTCTTTCCGAGCAGTCGCCCAGTCGTCATGTCCCACAGCTCCGCACTGGATGGAGAACTCTGGACAATGGGATTCCCAACCGGACGCTCAGCAGGACGGATCTTGGGGCGAAAACCCAGCACACCAACAATTCCTATGGTGAGCACCAGCAGAACGGTCCGCCCACCGAGAACCCATACCCGATGGGGTGATACTCTGGACACAGAACCATTCAACAACACGGAGTCATCCAGTGGACCGGTGTGACTCGAGCTGGCCCTATCAGACGGAATCCCCAATGCCGCTGCAATTCGAGGAATGTCCTCTCGCGAGAGCAACAAGTTTAGCTTCTCTTGGCGATTCATGCCTGCCGAGAACAGCCGCTGGGTCTGTGGGAAATGATCCAGACAGAACGCTTCGAGATCACAGTCCAAAAGGAGTCTCTGCTCCAGCTCTTGCCGGACCATGGCCCTGCTGAGGCGCGTGTTTGGAACACTCCCGGTGGGATCTGTGGCCCGCATGAAGAATGCCTGCTACTTGGTGTTGATGACCAACGCCACTGCGACTTTGCGGCGTAAGTCATCATAGATCCGTTGGTGAATGATTGGGAAGAGGAAAACTCAATCCTAGAGGCCGCGATGACTGCGGCGCGGCTCTCTATTTCGGGGGCGTGCTGGCGGGTGTGCTGGTTCCGGTCGTCTGTTCTTTGCTCAGGCAGTTGCAGTGAACGCTCGGTGCTACCTGGGGACAGGGAGACACGGTCGGTGGGATGACAGGTTGGGTAGCAATCGGCGGTGAAGGGTCTTTTTTCACGGGGAGCGGTGGTTTCCCTTCAGGGCAGCGACAGATCGGTTTGCACTGCAAGAGAGCCAACTGGAGTTTGAGACCCTCAAGCGATTCCTTCAACTCGTTAGCGTCCGTAGCGCTGGCCAGAGTCATCTTCAAATCGCGCATGGTCTGCTCTTGTTTTTCACAGGCTGCTTTGACTGTATTGATCAGGTTGTTCTGTTGATCGCTGTTTCCCCATAGTGGCGTCGGGAGCAATCCGATTTGGTGTAATATCAAGATGATAATCAGTCCGACGGAAATCATGGATACATAAATCAATAGCATCTCTCTCACGGAGCGCGCATGGATGCTTCCTTCTATGGGTCCAACGGTCCACTTGGTCTTGATGATATCGCTTTGGTCTTTAATGGTCTTTTCGATGCTCTCGGTGAGAGCCTTGAGTTCTGGTAAGCTTCGAATTGCACTGAGGGCAATTGTGTTTTGATGTATTGATTCGGTCTTTTGTTCGATGCGTTGAAGGGTTGTGCTGTTGATGGCGTGGTGGTGCTCTAATTGCGTGTGTGTGCTGGTTGCCGCGTGGGCATTTGATTCATTGATGGATGAGAGTTGGGCATTGATGGATGAGAGTTGGGCATTGATGGATGAGAGTTGAGTAGTGAGGGCTGAGAGTTGAACAGTGATATTGTCTTTGACTTCTTCAAGTCGGCTCGCTTTGGCGGACTTGCTGAGTTCGTCTTTGAGAGAGCTGTTGACCAGCGTGCTCGCATCCAAGCGATGGATGACGGTGTTTAGCTCTACAACCCGCTGCTCCAGTCGATCGAGGCTCCCTTGCTGGACGGTATGCGCCAGGTTGTTTGCGGTGGCGAGCGCGGAGACACCCTGTTCGATTCGGGTGAGCAGCGGATCGAGCGGCGACACGATTGCCTTCAGCTCGGTGATCGTCGTTTCACGGAGATCGCGATGCGTGGTGTCTACGGATGCCAGATGTCTCTGTAGCGCGCTGCCGATCTGCTGTAGGTGCTCCGTTAGCTGCTCCAGGGCCTGTTTATGCTCAATTCCTGCGACGTGTTCCAATCGAGAAGCCACCGCAAATAGTTCGTCGAGTCGCTTCCGCATGCGACGGATCATGTCGACCAGCTCGATGTTGGGGCTGAATGACGGCTCTTGCGAACCGGACGGCGGTTGTTCTGTACCCACAGGCTCCTCCTATTGCGCGATCTGGGAAACAGATCCTTTGCTCAGCAATGCAAATGCCAGGCGAGTCTTCAGTCGGTAAAGAGGAGTTCTGCTCCAAGACCTCGGGCGTCTGCTGAGACCCATGTGATTCAGCGTGTCGTCGAAATGTAGCGTGCGGCAAGGCTTGGTGTGGTAGCGGATCAGGCGGCCCGATCAGGCGGCCCGATCGGGCGGCCCGACTCCCTCCTATGCACGGCGGAATCCGCTCTGCACAGAGGTTGAAAGGTGCCGGCAAGACGGCGTATCCTTGAGCAGACTCACCGTGGCGAAAACGACAACAGATCAAGATCGAAGAGTTCGTGTGGCCGCAAAGCCAACGCTCCTGAAGCTTGTATACTCCAGTGGTTTGCTCGAAACGCCGACGGTATCGCTCCTTGCGGATGGCGAGCGAGTGATTGGACGCGAACCTCCTGAACCGTGGCATACGACACCGATCCTGCTTCCCCAAGACCCGCGTGCCTCGCGACAGCATGCCAGCCTCCGTTCCGTTGACGGTCGAGTGATCGTGACCGACCACGGTAGCAAGCACGGCACTTGGGTGAACGGAGTCCTCATTGAGTCACGGCAACTTTCTGATGGGGATCTGCTGCGCGTCGGCGACTCTCTGCTTGTGTTCCGTGAGGAGGTAGATCGAGCTGCGGAGTCACGGCCAGCACCGCGTGGATTTGTCGCGGAGTCTTCTCCGATGCGTACGCTCCTGTGTTTCCTCGATCAGCTTGCGGCCCGAACGGAGCCCGTCCTGCTGGTGGGTGAAACTGGGACTGGAAAAGAGGTATTGGCGAAGTATCTTCACGAGCGCAGCCAGCGGTCTGGACCCCTGCTCGCTCTAAACTGCGCAACGCTGTCCCCAGATTTGGCGGATAGTGAGCTTTTTGGACATCAGCAAGGTGCGTTTACCGGGGCGAAGCGCTCGCATGACGGGTTCTTTCGTGATGCCAAGGCCGGTACCCTGTTCCTGGATGAGGTGGGTGAGCTACCGCTTTCTGTTCAATCCAAGCTGCTGCGAGCGCTGGCGGAACGGAAGATTACCCCGGTGGGAACCACGCAGGAACTGGCCTACTCTGCTCGCGTGATTGCTGCGACCAATCGGAACCTGGAACTCGAGCTAGAACGCGGTGGATTTCGAGCGGATCTCTTGGCGCGACTGAGTGCCTTTCGGGTCGAACTACCACCGCTACGCAAGCGTCGAGAGGATATCCTTCCGATCCTACTGTCACAGTTTACGAATCGGCCTGCGATCACCTGCGCGTTGGCACAGGCACTCCTTCTATACCGCTGGCCGCTCAACGTTCGCGAGCTGATCAATCTAGCGACGTTTCTAAAGACGCGATACCCGGATGATGCACTGCTCGATCTGCCCCATGTGGATTCGCACATTTCGAGTTCATTCTCGATGGGAACCGTTGCGAATCGGTCCGTTGCCGCCCACGATGGAGCGGACCCAGCGGGTTCTCCCCCGATTGCCCGCGCCGCTCTGGTTCAGCTACTGGCCAAGCATGACGGAGTGGTTGCACGGGTTGCTGCGGATGTCGGGCGTTCCCCTCGACAAGTGCGACGCTGGATGGCCTCGTATCATGTGGAGCGAGCCGAATGTCTGCCGAAGTAACGTCTTTGGCTGGTTCCGCTTCTGCGGATATTCTGCGCGAAACGGACACTGAACCATCCAATGTTGCGACACCTCTGCTCGATCACATTGGTCCCTATCGCATTCTGGGAGTGCTTGGGAACGGCGGCATGGGAACAGTCTATGAGGGACTGCAAACCGACATTGAGCGACGGGTTGCGATCAAGCTCCTTCATGCCAACTTGGCTGGACGCGCTGATGCAAAAGCACGCTTACACAACGAAGCACGAATCGTCAATCGGGTCGGACATCCGGGCCTGGTCCAGATTTCCGAGGTAGGTAGCCTGCCAAGCGGCTCAGTGTATCTGGTGATGGAACTGCTGCGCGGTGAGACGCTGGCGGTGCGGATGCAGAAGACCGGAGGCGCGCTTGATCTCAGCGATGCCGTTCAGTTTGCCGAAGAGCTGGCCGACATTTTGGTCGCTGCGCACAAGTGCGGCGTGATCCACAGGGATCTCAAGCCAAGCAATGTGATGATCGTTCCCGACCCACAAACGCCCAAAGGAGAGCGGACCAAGCTGATTGACTTCGGCATCGCCAAGGTCATGACAATGGGGGCGTCACCTGGGCTACAGACTCCGCAGGATGCTGTGCTGGGAACTCCCGACTATATGTCGCCGGAGCAGTGCGCGGGGGACGCTGTGGTGGATGGCAGCAGCGATGTCTATTCCCTCGGGGCGGTCATGTTCCATATGCTCGCCGGTCAGCCTCCGTTCCTGGAGAAGACTGCGGGCAAGGTGCTGGCCATGCATCAGTATGAGACGGCACGCCCCGTGCGTGAACTGAGACCGGATACTCCAGAGGAACTCTCGCAACTCATCGAGAGGATGCTGGCCAAGTCTCGTGATGGTCGACCATCTCTCATAGACGTTCAGCAGCAGCTTAAGGGATTTGCCTCTGGTTTATCTGATCGATCTGGTGTGGGCGTTGGGATTGCCAAGCGCCCAGTTCAGAGACAGCGACCTCTTGCGCAAGCTACCTTAGGAGACCTGGAACAACCGCACGCACGTAAGGCGCGATGGCGGCTGGCTGCATGGACGGGTGGCGTGGTGATCTGCCTCGCGATCGGGATCGTGTGGAAGTGGAAACCACGGACAGTGGCACCATCTTCGGCGGAAAAGGTTCTCCGAATACCAAGCCCGCAGACTCTTCCTTTGGTTCGATCGGAGTCTGCGATTCGCAAAGTTTCGGAGGTCCAAGAGCACCCGATTGTACTCCCGTCTTCACGACCAGTGTTGATTCTACGGAACCAGCCAAACCGGGCACCCTCCGGAACCCCAGTCAAGCGGCGCAAGGTGGGTACGGGTCTCGCTAATGATGGAATCCCAAAGACGCCACAGCCGGCGGCAATCACGCCAGCGGGGCCGCGACCGAGAACTCCTGATGATCTCAACAATCCGTTTGGTGACTGGTATCCCGGCTAACCCAACCAACAGACTGTGTCCCGGCTGCATCCTGTGGCTGGTTGTTCTGCTTGCGGGTCTTTTGGTCCCTTCAAGAGGCGTGGCTCAAACGGAAGTCTCCTCATCGATCCTAGCGGATGATTGCCGATTGAATACCGGCCCGGATGCAGACTCCAACAGACTGTTCGAGACCTCTGTAAAGTACCGAGAGGCCGGTCAGCTTCCCCAGGCGCTCGCGCTGTTGGTGGCGGACTATCAGAGGGTGCCGTCCTGCATCACTCTTGGGAACATCGCCAACCTTCATTACCTGATGGGACACTGTGAGGATGCCAAACTACTGCTCCGCGCCATCATTTCTCATCCGCCGCTTGATGGACAGTCTGAACGATTCCTGAGCCTTCGACGGCAGGCGCTCGTGCAGGTGGAACAGCAGTGTCCCGATCAACCGCAGGGTCGGCAACCGGCAGCACCGCCAGACCCTGCACCGACGCCAAATTCTGTCCCGCTGGCGAATCGGGTGTCTGAGGTTCCGGGTTCTTCAGTCAGTCCTGCTCTGATGACTGCGAAGCCTGCGTCCTCGTTGATGCCGCAGAAGGAACAGCGACCAGTATACAGACGCTGGTGGCTGTGGACCGCTGTGGGCGGAGTGGTGGTCCTTGCGGCGTCGGTTGGAATCGGCGTTGGGCTCTATCTACGGGAACCAGCAGAACCCTTCGGGGCCAAGTTCCCCACTGGATTTTCTGGGACCATTTTTTGAATCCTGTTTTCCTCCAAACGAAGAGCAGATTGCACTGCGGAGAATCGATCCACCATGCGTATCCCACCGACATGGACACTCCTGTTCTTGACTGCGCTTGTGGCGCTTACAAGCTGCAAACCCCAGGAGTATTTTTGTGCTCCGGGCGAAGTCTTGGTGCAGATCAAGAACATCGATATCGAGCCCGGACAGAGCACTCCAGTACAAATTGGTGCGTTTTGGCGGCTGAATGGACAGCTCCGAACGCGTCCCGCTAGGCTAAAAGGGGCGGTGAACGAACTAGGACTCTGTGTCGATCCTGAGTTACCCGCGACCGGTACCAGTGAGCTGAGGATGACCGTGATCGGGCTCGATGGCTCGGGCTTGATGACCCTTGGCACTGAGCTAACTGTTGCACTTTCCGCAGAGGACATCAACCAGCTCAAGGCAATCGAGCAGATTACGCTTTCACGTCCCAGACTCTGTAACAGCCAAGGCTTTTGTTGGGAGAACCCTAAGCCACAGGGTGTCAATTTGGTTTCGGCCGCCACCCATGACCAGGAGAGTGTCTGGGCCGTTGGTGCTGCAGGTACCATTATTCACTGGAACGGAGGCTTCTGGAATCGTCTGGACGTTCCCTACTCCGGCCTCTTCCATTCCGTGTGGGTCGATGAATCCGACGATGCTTGGGTGGCAGGAGGAACCGAAGCCGGAGTGGGTGTGGAGGCATCCGCCAAAATCTATGTCTGCAAGAATATCAAGCCAGATCTACACGGACGAGAGTGTCAAGAGATCCCAACTGGTACGAACGAGCTGTTTACCCAAATTGCCGGGGTGGATTCCAACCATGTGTTTGCGATTGGGAAGGCCGGTGTCTTTGCGTGTAACCGCCGCGGCTGTAGTCTGATCAAAGGGGGCAGTTTTTCATCTCTTCACATCGAAAACAAGAGCAGCATCTTGGTCGTTGGCGCTGGCGGTACCCTGCTTCGCTGCACCGGGGGAATCTGTACGCCGCTGGTCACGAACACCACGCAGAGTCTATCTTTCGTCACGGTCGATCCATCCGGGGCCATTCATGCAGTGGGCGATGCTGGAAGCTACGTGGTTTGCAAAGACGATCGGTGTGACTCTCGGAACACCGGCACCACTCAACAGCTAGAGCAAGTGGTCGTCCTGTCGTCCGGTCGCAGCATCATCCGAGGGAACCCCAACATCATCGTGTTCTGTGATGGCACCGGCTGCGGCCCAGTGACGGTACCGGCTCCGACTGCTAGCGCACGTCCAGGATACAGAGCCAAAGCCAGCAGACTCACTGGTCTGTATGTATCCTCCGATCGGGGCTACTGGTTGTCAGGATACGATACTCTATTGGCCGATACCGCAGCGAAGCCTGAATCTTTGGCTGGTTTCATTCTCCGCTGCGACGACAAAACGTGTACCCGAATTGCGGAGGTCAAACCGACCAACTCCCTGGCGATGATCACCGGCAGTGATGCAGAAAACATCTGGTCGGTAGGCGGCAACGGGCTGATGATGCGTTGCGCGGAAAGCAGCGGGTGTAGCGCACGCTCATCTGGACCGACCTGGACCCTTGAGAGTGCGACCGGGAGCGCTGATGTCCTGTGGGCCTCCGGTCAGGAGGGCGCGGTCCTTCGTTGCGAAGCAGACGTCGGATGCAAACAGATGGGTCCAGTCCCCAGTGGGTCGAAGCAATGGGGAATCGCCGGAGCCACCACCGATCGAGTCTGGACGACTGGTGAGGGTGGCTCTGTGGCAACCTGCACAAGCAGTGGCTGTTTCGCGCTGACTACTCCCAACCAACATCTATATCAAGCCATCTGGCCCGGCGGTTCTGCTAGCGTCTGGATTGGGGGCGGTGGAGCAACCATTCTTCGTTGCAACAGCGGAACCTGCACCACCCTTCAACAGGGAGTCGGTACCGATGTGATGTCGATCTGGAGTGCAGACGGAGAGAACATTTGGGCAGCCGGTCGAGTCAACGATGGAGGAAAGGAGTTCGGTGCGATGTGGAGATGCAGCTCCTTGGGATGCAATCGAGTTGTAACAAGTCCCAACATGCCATCAAACTTCAAGGCAGTACGCGGAGTGATCGGGGATCGGGTTTGGGCGGTTGGGGAGGCAGGCTCCGTGGCGCGATGTGATGGCGCGGGTTGCAACTCTTTGGCGACGCTGTTGAGCGATTCCTTGACCTCGATCTTTGTGCTCGATTCGGAACACGCACTCATCTCGGGTACCAGCGGCAAGCTCCTGTCCTGTTCCGGTACGAGTTGCCAGAGCCAAGCGTCGGGGACGACCAAGAATTTACGGTCTATCGGTGGACTGAGCGCCGATCTGTTTTGGATCACTGGTGACCAAGGGACAATGATCCAGTGCGTGTCTCAGCAGTGCGACCAGATGCAGGCGTTGACCGACGCTCACATCAAGCCGGTGGTCGTGCCCGATAAGCAGCACGCATGGATCGTCGCTGGTGGAGGGGCCGTTTTCCGCTACTATCCCGATCGGGTGCGGAGAGATTCCTTCGCGAAGTAAAGCCGCAGACAGAGGGAATCCCCCACGATCGGTCCTGATAGGAATCCTTAGTGACCGTGGCAGGTTGGGCAGGGCACCTCGGTCGAGACCTGTCCGGTTCCCGAACACGCATAATGGTGGATGTAGCCCTGGCCCCCACATGGTCCTCGGCACGGATTTCCGTCCATGCCCACCTGAGAGCCGTTGCACATTCCACAGATCACGTTGCCCAAGCCGTTACAGCCTCGACAGGGCTTTTCGACAGTGACCGTTCCGCTTCCCTGACATGTACTACACGCCATATGAAACACCCCCGACTACTAATATAAGCGTCTTCCGGGCGGGTGTCAGCGGCGGATTGCAAGTTTTGAGAAGGGTGCCGGATGGAAGGGCGGGGCGCTCCGCCGACTGAGGCGACTACGCGAGGACCAGCTTGTGGTCGGCGATGAACTTGCGGCCAAATGCCTCGATCTGGTTGTCGGTCGGGTGATCGAGAGGCTCGTTGCCGACGATCTTCTTGGCGAGGTCGGTGTGGTGATGGCTGGCCAGATGGGATTGGAAGTGGGTCCGTGCCAGTCCGGGTCCGACCAGCAGCACCTGGGATGCCGTCTGCAGCTTGGCCATCACCTGATGGAAGAAGTGCTCGTCGTGCTTGGGCCCTTCGTGGCGGGCATGGGTGTGGTGGTCGGGCTCATGGCGATCGACGTGGTGCTTGTCGGCCCGGCCGTCGGCATGAAGCTCAAACAGGCGGGCGTGTTCGGAATCGATCCAGACGATAACAAAGGACATGGGAGCTCCTGATTGCAGGGTTTGGGGCCGCTCGGTTTGTCGCAAGCTGCCCAGATTGTGTTCGATTGGGAGCCGGAGACTAACCCGACTCGTCCACTTCTGGGGAGCCGTTTGAAAAGAATTGCCGCATGGATCCACAAACGAACTCGCCTTGCGACTGCTCACGTTGAGGCTTGATCGACACGGCGGTGTGCGCTCATCATCGATCCCGCGAGGAAGCCATGTCCGATCCAGCACCATCGTCCACCACTCGTCCTCCCGGCGCTGGCAGGGTCTGGCAGAGGGTGCGCTTGGTCCTAGCAGGCGTCGTGGCGCTCGGGTGGTTTGGGCTCACGCTGTGGAACACGACCGCCGGTCTGTCGCTCTTGCTGTTGGTGGTGGCGGTCTGTGGGGCTGTGGCGCTTCTGACGTCGCTCCGCAGCCTCAGACTGGCTAGCCAGATGGACCGCTGGCCGTCCGCTCCCGGCCAGATGCTCCGTGCGGAAGTGCGCACAGAGACGCAATACATCGACGGCAACTACGGCTCGGAAGCGGTCCTATCGTTCTCTCCCGAGGTCGAGTATGAATACCAGTATCAAGGCCACTCCTACCGCTCCCGCAAGCTCATCCTGGTCAACGTCCACTGGTCCCGTGAACAGCTCGAGCAGACCCTGGCTCGCTACCCCACAGGCAGCCAAGTCACCGTCTGGGTGAACCCCAATCAGCCCGAAATGGCAGTGCTAGAGCGCGGCGAACAGGAACACCACAAGCGATACCTAATTGGTCCCATCGTCGCAACCGCATTCCTACTACTCGGGCTGGGCGGACTGCTGGGAATGTATCTGCTTCGGTGAGAGTGGGGTGGCGAGGCGCAGCAGGCGGCTTAGCCAAAGTGAAAGCCGACGGCGGCGAACGCTGAATAGAAGACGTGGAAGTCGACAAATCGCCAGGACTGCGCGATGTCTTCGACCCGTAGCAGCAGTCCAATGTAGGACTCTGGGCGGACCGGCGTTTTTGTCCCTGATATCTCGTTTCCAAGAAGGTCCGAGAGCTGGGATTCACCATCGCTCTGGAAACTGGCATCAGCGGAGCCACGCAGATAGGACGTGGTGACTGCCATACAACTTATATGTTGCCGCAGTATGGGACGTGATCAGACGCAGCTCTTTCGTCGAGATGTAGTCGGACTTGATGGCATAGTAGAAAGGCCGTTGCATTTGCAGTAACTCGCCCGAACGAACGCCGTCCACGATCTCCGCGACCGAGAGCGAATCGAAATCTCCAAAGTAGCGGTCGCTTGAATTGTAACCACAAACGTCAATCTCGAGGGTCTTGACGATCCTAGACAGAATGCGCTCTAGAACGTCGCCAGCTTGATTGTCGTCGTCCGTGTAATGGAGCAGGCTCGAATCGAACGTCAGCAGCAGCGAGTAGCCTTCGTCATCGAACGCGAAGAAGTTTAAGTAAATGTACGCTGGTACGCCGACCAAGTAGCCAAGGCCAAAGCTCTCTCCCCGCCCCACTTCAGCCAACACCTCTTTTACGGTTCGAACCTGAAGCAGCTTGCCGATTGCCTCGTAGCCGGGACAGTTGACCTCGCCCGTCGGCTGGATGCGAGAGAACTTCCGCAGCTCAATCTGGAGGGGGGCGAAAGCGTCTTCTTGAAGAGCCACCAGCGCTTCAGAGACCGGCATCGACAACCGCGAGAACTTCACATTGGTCTGGGTTCCCATGCTTCCTTTGTCCTATGGAAATGGCACCGTGATGGACTTGATACCGTAGTCCTGCCAGAGACTCTTGGCCCGTTGCCAATTGTCCGACGGGCTTTTGTAGATACAGCCACCCGACAACGCTCCATTGTTGATCTTCTGCGTACTATCGGCCACGGCTTGACCGCTGGACTTGGCTTCCACGACGGTTCCATCATCGAGCACGTGATCGACCTCGCGTCGATAGCCGCAGACGCGACAAACCGCCCAGACCTTATCTGACTCGTGGATGCCACTCGATATCTGATTGGAGTTCGAGATCCCTGCAAGCTTGCCCTGGGCAGCCGAAGCGAGGTTGTGTTGGATTGCTACCACCTCGAATCTATCGCCGGCGTTCTGAGCCGCTCTTTCCTTGTCTGCGATTCGGTCGGCGACGCTCTGCCCCCCCGTTTCGGGCTTGATAATTTCCTCATTGTGCCCGCCTTCTTCGCAGATTTGGTGGTTCTCGGGATTCTTCCGTATCGCAGTGAGAAGTGGTTCCTGCAGCAGCCCTCCAAGAGTCGCCGAGTTTGCTGGGCTGCCGCCGGGGCCGCAGTTGTTGAGCATTTGGTCGCCCAGGTACTGGACGTTTTTGCCCTCGATTTTTACGTTGAGGGAGCCGGGGGCTAGAAACTTGGTGGGGCCTTCGACATTGTTCGAGACGATGCCGCCGCCGGTTCCTTTGCTGGCGACGTCGCCCATGCTGCCGAAGCTGGCACCTTGGATTCCGACGGGCTGGCCTTCGATCTTGACGGTGGTGGAGTAGCCTTGCGGAGAGTCGCCGCTCTTGCCGATGTTGGGCAGAGGCGTGGGCACAAAGGGTGCCGGTGGTCCCGGCATCTTGCACACGTTGGGAAGCGTCGCCGTGGCGAGTCCGTTCGAGCCCTTGGTGACCGGCGTTTTAGGAGGATTGACGGCGACTGAGGACATGAATCACCCGCGTCCTTGTTCCAGGAGCATGGCTCCACGCAGACCGTTCCAGCTACCGCCCCACACCAGCGCAGAAGGCCCCATCGCATAGCCGCGCTGCCAAGCTTGCGTGGCGAGCATGCAGTTCAAGGCAGCAGTCGCGGCTCCCAGGTCGCCCCACTCGCTCACGCCCGTGATGTAATCGGTGCCATCCCGAAACAGAGCGCCCGTGCGCAGCAGTGTGAACCCCCACTCGTCCGTGCGATGTCTTTCGCCGTTGATGTCGCAGTACACGGAATCGATCACCGCCATTCCATTCGGCAGGGTGGCCGTGGCTCGGTTCACCACCTCGGTCACCGCTTCCCCCAGCAAGCCTTCATCGCTGTCGATCGATCGCTTTTCCATCGCGGTGGTGACGCTGCGAATGACTCCTAAGGATGGCAGACCGAGCTGTCGTCTGGTCACATCATCGGCGAGCGCGAGCAGGCACGCTCCTTCTCCTGGGGAGAATCCACTACGGATACCATCCCTGGCAATCCGTCGTTCGGAGTCCAGCCAGTCGAGGGTCTCGGCATCGAAGTAGCTATCGACACCACCGACCAGACACAGCTCTGTCCGTCCTTCGCTGACCGCACGCACGCCCTGTTCCATACCACAAAAAACGCCAGCGTGTCCGTCACCTGCTTGCTCGACGGAAAGCTGCATGATTCCTGGCACTGCGGTCGCGGAAGGGGACCGCAGGACAGACTCTGCGTGCGATCTCGAAAAGCCTGGTCGTGACTCCGGGAGTGCGAGCAGGAGCGGTACGGGTGAGTGGAGCGGCGTCCGCAGGTGCAGCGCGGCACCCATGGCGTGCAGGCTCCGTCGTGTCAGCAGAGACAGTCTCTCCGCACCCAAGATCGCTGGATCGACGGATTCACAGAGTGCACAGCGCAGCTTCTGGCCGGACGCATCGACCATGAACGGATGTTCCTTGATCCGGCTGACGCGCGCTCGCACGGCCGCCGCAGAGGACTCTGCGGTGAGTCCCACCGGTGTCAGGGCCACGACAGCGACGATGTGAACGGGCTGACTCATCGGAGGTACCGCTTCTCACTGATGGTGGTGTCATCCAGGTACTCGGCCTGCCGTGACGCTACTTTGAGCGAAGTCTGCCAGACCATCCGCAGCTTGCGCTCATCGGGCTCGATCATGACGCTGGCAAGCCGGCTGCGATGCTCCTCGCGTCGCGTGCCGAAACGCGTGCTGAACGTGAGAAAGATGCGCGGTAGCTCAAACCGCAGCCTTCCGCTGGGCGTGAGGCCAAGTAGCTCGACCGGCTCCCCACCAGAAAGATGGCGTGCGGGCCGCTGGTCCACCGGCGAACAGAGCGTGAAGCGCTCGTCATAGTCATCCGGTAGCAGTGGCTTTTTCGACGCAGACCACGCCTGGTCGTACGTACCCGCTAGCTCCATCCTGGGTGACCAGTAGCTGGCAATGGGTCCAAAGCCTGCGGGTCCGACCTTCGCAATATCGCCATGCGGATATTCGACGTGAGGAGCGGGCTTCCCGACCAGCGACTTGCTGTGTGCCGCAAAGCCGCAGCCTGCCGGATTCCGAATGTCGAGCGCCTGCTTCGATGGATTGGGATCGGACAAGTCGATTCCCCCGAACGCATGTTCGTAACGAATCGGCTGGGTCACAAACGGCACGGGACTGGAATACACCACAGCCGAAAAGACCCTGTCTATCGTTCGATTCCCAAATACCCGCAGCGTCTTGGAAACCTCGTCCACGCGCAGCGACACATCGACAGCCTCCGCCTTCCGTCCGAAGGGCGCGTGCGCTTGACCGAGCACCGTGATGTCTGTGTTCGGCTTCATCGCGACCAGGTCCGCTTCATAACGCACACTCGAGGTGCCCGGCTCGCCAAAGTAATCTGCGGCCAGCAGCGGGGGCGGCTGCTCATCTGCGAGAGACAGAGCCCCGTCATCGGTCAGATCGAACGATGCCTTGACGCAGACAATCCAGTGGTGGGTGCCCGTTTTGTCGCGCACCCAAGTTCGCTCTGCGGCGTAGGCCGTTCTGTTGTTCAGCGCCCACATGGCGTTAGGCCGCTCCTCCGATGGGTTGTTTGCGGCAGAGCGCAGCGGTCTGGATGATGATGCTCCCGCCACTGGCACAAGCGAGACCGAGCGCGAGCGGATGTCTCTGGCGCAGGTTGGCTTGAGACAGCGCGGCTTGCCACGCGGTCGGATTGGCCCTACTGACTGGTTGCCCCTGAAAGTAGCGCTCACTCGCTTTGAACTGGTCGCGATGGGACTCCCACCAAGCGGCCGTCGCCACTGCATCGAGCAGCGGAATCTCGGCTTCACTCGGCAGATCGAGGTCGGCGTCTCCGTCGGGAAGTGCCTCGTCGGGCGGCATCGGCGGAGTGGGGGCCAGCAGCTTTTCTTTCTCTGCATCGATTCCGGTGAGACTGACAAACGACTCACTCGCCGCCAGCGCCAGCTCCTCGCTTGTCAGCCACTGCACACAAGCAGCCATCGCATCGCGGCCGCCGCATAGACCGAGCGCGAATATGATATCTTTCGGATGACTCATATCGACTGCGCCTTGGACGAGCAGCGTGTGATCGGACTCCGTTCCCAGTAACGTGAGCAGGAGCGCGGCGGTTGGAGTCGCTGGATGCGACGAGCGAAGCAGCTCGCGGCAGCAATCAAGTACACCGGGGATCTGAGCCACAGACGCTGCGAGCAAGCCAGCTTCCACAATCGCCGCATCTGTAGAGCGCAGCGCATTCACCAGCGCCGCTTCACAGTCTCGGCGTGGTCGGTAGCGCAGACCGTACAGCCCCGCCAACCATTCTTCGCGATCGCTGCCTTGAAACAGACGCAGCAGCGCGGAACCAAGATCGACCTGCTGAAAGCCCAAAATCCGAGCCGAAGCTGACCGGGCTCCAGGGACTTCCCCGGAGATGAGGCCGAGCAATCGTGCTTGCCGCGAAGGAGACGGACCCAGACAGAGCGCCCGGATGATCTCCTCTCGTTGAGGCGGAGCCGCAGTCGCCAGCGCGGAACACACCGCCTCTTCCGCTTCCGGTCGACCCGAAAGCAACAGAGCCATTGCCGCCGCAAACGCAATTCCTCCGAGTCCTTCTGTCAGCGCCGGATAGAGGAGTCGCTGCGCCACCGCCTCTCCGCCCACCACCAGTCCATCGAGGTGCGCCAGCATTCGCTCTTCGACCCGATCACGGAGCGTATGCAACTGGTAGAGCGGACTGTGTAACCCACGCTCCCACTGCGTCCACAGAAACGCTGCTTCATCGAGATGTTCTTCGACGACATCCCACAGGATGAGATCCTCTGGCATGGACGTGGGGGAACGCGATTCTGAATTCGGCGACATCAGGAATCCACGCCTAGTTGATCTGCACCGAGCCGCCGCGAATGCGGTTGACGCCGCTTGAGTGGGTCAGGACATACGCTCCCTTGAGCTGCACGGCCCCGTTTTTGCGCAAGATCAAGCTGGCTTGTCCACAGCGCAGGACGATCTCCTCTGCGGCCTCGAAGGTCAGGCGCTTGCCATCGATCCGCGCCTCGCTGAGCTGGTGTCCAAACTGGACTTCGGTCTGCTTCACGACCGTGAGTGGCTGCAAAAGCCCGGTCACGATGGGTCGCAAGGCATCCCCTTCTTCAAAGACCAGGACGGCCTTCTGTGCCTCACGCACCGCACGTTCGACTGTCTGCGAATCGAGTGGCATCGTCCAGCGGGCCGCGATCGGACCCGGCGTCGGATTCAGCGGAAAATCGACCAACAGGCCACGCTCGGGATCGTAACCACAGATCGTACCGACGAGCGGGTTCTCAATGGACGCGGGCACTGCCTTGGACGGAATCGAACGGAGAGGCTTGGCCGACATAGGAATCACTCCTAGCACGTTCTGCGCGACTAGTTTTGAGCAATCTTGCTCCCCTTCATCACGAGGTCACCGCTCGCTTTGACGGAGATTTTGCTGCCGTTTACACAGATGTCGCCGCTCTTTTTGAGGACGATCGTGGCACTCCCAACCTTGAGCGTCAGTTCATCCGCTGCAACGATCGTGACCTTGGTGCCAGCGTTGAGCGTGATCTCTTTGCCAGCAGAACCGGAGATCGCTTTTCCTGCTTGGAGTGCGATGTCTTTGCCTGCTTGCAGCGATGCTCCACCTGCGACGTTGATACTCTGGTTGCCGCCGATTTTTTCGCTGTGATCGGCACCGATGTTCTCGGACAGAGCGCTCCCAATCGTGGACGTCTTTCCGGATCCAACGGTTTCGGAAGATCCTCCGCCCACGGTCAGTGATAGGCTCCCGCCGACCATTTCGGTATAGTTGATGCCAACGGTTTCGGTGAGCATTCCTCCGACGGTGATGCTCATTGCTGCACCGACCAGTTCGGTGTGCGTGGCACCCACCGTAATCAGTCGATTGGCGCCCACAGAGAGCTGCTGATTGGCACCGATGCTCTCGGTCTGATTGGCACCGATGGTTTGGGTTTGATTCACTCCAACTTGCAGCGTTTCATTTTTGCCGATGGATGCGGAGCGATCGTTTCCGACCGTGATCGATTCATTGTTAGAAACGCTCCGCGTGCGATCATGACCGACACTGGCGGTCAGGTCGTGACCGATGGTATCGCTCGCGTCCCGTCCGATCTTCTGCGTCCGATCGCGCTCGATGATGGTGTTCATGTCGAGCTGACCGTGCAGAAAGATTTCTTCGCTACCGGCCGCATCTTCAAAGCGCAGCTCGTTATAGCCACCACCACCCGGACTGCTTGCCGTCTTGAGCGAGCTAACGGTTTTCTTGTCTGGGAGAGGATACGGCAGCGGGTTTTCCCCGTTGTAGACGCGACCACTCACCACCGGACGATCTGGGTCACCTTCCAAAAACTGGAGCAGAACTTCCTGACCGATGCGCGGAATGAAAATTCCGCCAAAGGCCACGCCACCCCACGGCTGACTGACACGAATCCAGCACGAGCTGTGATCGTCCTTTTTGCCTTCGCGATCCCAATGGAACTGAACTTTGACGCGCCCGTGTTCATCGCAGTGAATCTCTTCACCGGAGGGACCAACGACGATGGCGGTCTGCACGCCAGGAATCAGCGGACGTGGTGTGACCCGTGCCGGACGGAAGGGAGACTTGGCAGGAATGCACACGATCCGGTTTTCGTAGACGGAAGCCTCGGACCCCGCAGCATGTTCGCGAAGCGCCTGCGGCTGGGTTCCTTCGTGCCGAACGGCGACGATCAGATACTTCTGGTTAAACTCGTGCCGTCGGTGATCGGCAAGCGTGAGCGTAAAACCAGGACACATCGCCCGCACGTTGCTTTTGCCCAGGAAGGAATTCTTGCGACAGCGCTGTTCCTCCAGCCGGATTTTGGCGAGCCTCTTACCAAGTCCTGGTTCTACATACTCACCGGGGAAGTAGTAGCTGCTGAGTTCCCCGAACGGCCCCGCTTGCTCTTCGGCCTCCAGTTCGAGGCCCGGCTGCTTGAACTTGAAGTCGCGCAGCACCGCTCCGCCAGAGTGCAAAGAGCTTTCCGCCCGCAGCTCGTACACAGACTCTTCATACAGGTGGGGCGTATCGCGGTGGCTAACCTCTGCATAGTGCGGCAGTGCTGCAAATGCATGTGAGCCATCACCGAGCACCAGCACGTCCTTTTCCTTGTCGTGCTCGAAGTGATAGCTGATTCCTTCTTCCTCCCACAGCCGCTGCACGAAGTTGAGGTTGCTCTCTTGATACTGCACACAGTAATCGCGAGCGCCGTAACTTCCATGAAGCAGTGTATTCACCGCATCCGACGGGATCTGCGCGTCCTTGAGCACCTTTTTGGTGACATCAGGCGCCGTCATCTGCTGAAAGATTCGGGAGTCGCGGGTGTAGTGCTGTGACTTTGTTGTCGGAACCAGCGTCGCTTCATAGCGACTCTGACGGATTCCGGCTGAAGTCTGAACGAAACGCTCGATGACACCATGGACATAGCGGTGGTAGCGGTCCCCACTTGGGAGTCTCCCAATCAGCGTGAGCGTCGCCGGTTTTCCAATCGAGGCATCGAGATCAATCGTTCCGTCCTCGCTTACCAAGTCGATGACGAAGGCAAAGGGTTGATTGAGCGCCTCCTCTCCCACGAAGCGATGGACATGCAGGGAAGTACCGGACAATGCATCGCAGTGAAAGAGGAATTCGGCCTGACCCACATCCAGCTTTGCCATCGAGCCACCTCAAGTGCTTTCGGCGAAGATTTCCTATCCCGATTCCCGCGTAGGGTGGCCGGACCATAGACCGACTGCGTGCGGCAAAGCAACCCTCAACACACAGCGGTGGACACTTCGTGACGGCGCACGCTGAGCGGCCTCGTGGATGTGCTTTCTCGCGTTAGTTCTGCGCGATCTTGCTGCCCTTCAGGACCAAGTCACCACTGGCTTTGACGGTGATCTTTGCCCCCGAAATGGAGATGTCGCCGCTCTTTTTGAGGACGATCGAAGCGCTTCCGGTCTTGAGAGAAATTTCATCAGCAGCGACGATCACGACCTTGGTCCCGGCATCAAGGGTGAGCTCTTTTCCGGATTTTTCGGTGATCTGTTTGCCTGCGGTGAGCTGGATGTTCTTACCAGCCTCAACCGTCAGGTTGTCCTTGATGCTTTCAGAGTGGCTCGCGCCGATGCTTTCGCTCAGGGATTTGCCGATGTTGACGTTCTTTGAGATTCCCACGGTCTCTGCAAAGGAGGCCCCTACCGTCAGCTCCATCGCCATTCCGACCGTCTCTGCATAGTTGATCCCGACCGTTTCGGTGAGCGTCTTCGAGATCGTCACCATCATGTGGCCGGACACGGAAGTGCTCTGATCGTTGTCGATTTGGACGGTCTGATCATGGCCCACCGTGATGCTCTGATCATTCCCCACTCCCACCGTTTGATTGTGACCGACCGTTTCGCTCTGGTCGTGACCTACCTTCAAGGTCTGGTCGTTTCCTACGTCGGTGGTGTGATCGTGGAGGATGACTTCGTTTTGGTCTTTTTGAGCGTGGACAAAGATCTCTTCGCTGCCGGACTTGTCTTCAAAGCGAAGCTCATTGAAGCCATCGCCCTTGTAGGAGTTGGTCTTGACCGTACTCTTGCTCCGCTCAGCGGGAAGCGGATAGGGAGGCGTCTGTTGGGCGTTGTAGACGGCTCCTGTGACGAGTGGCTGATCGGGATCTCCTTCGAGGAAATCGACGATCACTTCCATTCCGATGCGCGGAATGAACATCGCGCCCCAGCCTTTGCCGGACCAGCCTTGCGACACCCGCACCCAGCAGGAGCTTTCCTGATCCTGCTTCCCTTGCCGGTCCCAGAAGAACTGGACTTTGATCCGTCCGTGCTTGTCGGTATAGATTTCTTCACCGGACTCTCCGACGACAACCGCAGTCTGGGGGCCTTCGACGCGGGGCTTTGGAGTCAGCCGCTCGGGACGGAGCTGGGCTTTGGCCGGAATGCACACAAATGAATTGGTGTACGTTGCGACATCCTTCGTATAGCCCCCCGCGCAGAGATCATGGCGGACGCTCAGCAGCAGGTACTTGGTGTTGGCATCGGGGCGCGGATGTTCGGTCAGCTCGAAGGTATAGCCCGGTAGGAAGGGGCGACAGGTACTCGATCCAGAGATCATCAGATGGCGCGCTTCCAGCGACTGCATCCGCAGCTTGGCCAGAGACTCTCCTTGATCGCGCACCAAGTACTTTCCGGGGTAGTCGTACTGTTCGTAGGAAGCATAGTCGACCTTGATGGTTCCCTTGGCCGCGACTTCCAGGGTCTGCGGTGGACGCTCGAAGTTGTGATCGCGATAGGAGATCTTTCCGGAGTGGACTTCCTGACGGAGCTGTAGGTCGGTGATGATGCCGGGATCTGCCAGCAGATCCGTCACCCGATCGTCTTCTTTGTAGCGTGCTTTCTTCTGTCCGGGGCACTCTGGGAACTTGGCGGGCGAGTCGACCAGAACCAGCACATGTTTGTCTTTTTTGTGTTCAAAAAAGTACGAGATTCCGAAGTGCTCCATCAGTCGCGACACAAACGCAAAGTCGGTCTCGCGATACTGAACGCAGTATTCCAGCTTGGCATAGGAACCAGACAGATCGCTCCGGAGGTCACGGTGACCGAGGTCTTGACAGACTTGTTCGATGATTTCGTCGACACTCTTGTTTTGGAAGATGCGACAGTCGGTGGTCTGGGTCAGAAACCACAGCCACGGTACCAGCTCGGCCCGATAATGGGCAAAGCCATCGCGGTTGCGGAGCTGCGTGAAGCTGCGGATGTGTCCGTGCAGATAGCGCGGCTCATTGGCCCCGTGCAGATCGAGCGTGATGGTGATCGGCTGACCGACGATCTTGGTAAAGTCGATCTCGGGATCTTCGGACAGAAGGCCCAGCTCGAAATGAAAGGGTCGCGAGATGCTCTCGACACCAGCCAAGGTCGCTAACAGCAGGACATCGGAGCCAAGCGGGGTGCTGACAGAGACAAAGGTATTGGCTTGAGTCTTCGGCATGGCCCTACCACCAAGTGACCGCAGCATAGAGCGAGAGCTGGCGTCGTCAAGAAACCATTTTGTAATGCCCTTGCACGTCGGGGGCGGCCCTCGGTATGCTTAGCAATATGCTCAGGCGCAAGGTCTTCCGTTGAGTACCGACTCACTGATTGGCACCATTGTGGCGGATTCCTATCGGATCGAGCGTCTGCTCGGCAAAGGAGGGATGGGTGCGGTCTATCTGGCGAAGCACATCCGCTTGCCGCGCCAAGTTGCGATCAAGTTCCTGCACAAGAGTGCGGCTACAGAGCCCGAGGCATTCGCTCGCTTCCGACGGGAGGCGGAGATCACTTCGAGTCTGCATCATCCAAGCATTCTCGAAGTGCAGGACTTCAATCAGCTTCCCGATGGCACGCCCTACCTGGTGATGGAGTTTTTGGAAGGTGAGGATCTGGACGCTCGTCTACAGCGCAGAGGGCGGCTACCTCTCGGAGAGACGCTGGCCATCGTGAAGGCGGTCGGTGCCGGGCTACAAGCGGCGCACAAACGGCAGATCGTCCATCGCGACGCTTACATAAAAAACACAATCTGTTTCCAGGTTGACTACTAGCGGTCACACCGACGGAGAAACAGAGATGAATGCCTACGCACGAACCACCAAGCCCCGTAAGTCTCAGCAAGCCGCACAACGTAATACAGACCACAAGATCCGTGTCTATGGGTACTGTCGGGTTTCTACCGACATGCAGGCGCAGCACGGTCTATCGCTGGATGCGCAGCAAGAAGACATCCGGCGCTTTGCTGCCGATCGGGGTTGGGTCGTGGACGAGATTTTTGTCGATTGTGGCTTCTCGGCGAAGAACACCGATCGGCCCGCGTTTCAGCGGATGGTGAGGGAGATCAAGAACTCCGACGGCGCGATCTCGGCGGTCGTCGTCACCAAGCTGGATCGACTGACTCGATCGCTGCGCGACATCTGCATGATCAATGAGGATTTGCTAGACCCCTACGGCTGCAACCTCGTCGCCATCCGAGACGGGATCAACACGTTTGAGCCGGTGTCGAAGATGCTGCTTCCGTTCCTCGCGATCATCGGGCAGATCGAGCGGCAAAACACCTCGGAGCGTGTGAAGTCCACGATCCGCCACATCGAGAACCAGGGCGGACACTACGGAAAGGTGCCGTTTGGCTACGTGACCGTTTCCGACGGAAAGCTAAAGCGGCTCGTCGAGTGTCCGAAGGAGTTTCCGTGGCTGCAACAAATGATCGCTTGGTACAGGGAAGGCGTCAGCATGGAGGAGATCGGGCGGCGGCTTAACAGCGCCGGGGTGTTCCCGAAGTACGGCAATCGGCAATGGAATGGCGAGAAGGTGTACGAGCTGCTCTACAAGCGCGGCGTCCACGTCGTGCGCCCGATGCAGTCTGACTACACCTACGATCGCACCCAAGCCTACCGCATCGCCCACGAACTACGAGCGGACGGGCGCAGCTTTTCGTTTATCGTCGAAGCGCTCGACCGGGCGCGACTTCGCCCGCTCAAAGCGGCCCGGTATCAGATCACAAGCGTGCAAGACCTTCTCCGATCGGCAGTGTTCGCGGATCGGAGTACGCCGCGCGGGCTGGCACTGCACCTCAAGGACCAAGGGCACAGCTTGCGGGACATCGGGCAACGGCTCGCCCAAGCGGGGCACTTTCCGAAGCGGGGCGGGCAGTGGTATCCGCAGACGGTCAAGCTACTGTTTGTCAGCTAAGCGGGCGGGTCCGTCGGGGGGGGGCCAGACCGTCACCGCGATCCCAAGTGCGGGGAAGGGATTCACGGCATACGTGCAGTCTGGCGCGCTGGGCAGGGTGAGTCGTTTTCCGTGGTCGTCGGTGGTGGCCTCGGTCGTGATGTCGTAGCCCATCGAGCCGCGACGACGTGAAATGAGAATCACCACATGAATCTCTGACGGTGGCTTGGGCGCAGGCTTAGCCATCGCTGACCATCGGCGGTTCCAGGGCGGGCGGCGGTTCTTGGATCGCGGCCTCGTAGTCGCTCCAGAACGACTCGAGCGCCTGCCCAAGCTCAGGGCGGGCGCTGAGCACATGAAACAGCGCCAGGAGCGGCCTAGCGGGCACCAGCTCGCCTTTGACGATACGCGCCAGCAGGGCTTCCGACAGTCCCAGCAGATCGGCCAGTGCCCGACGGTTCTTTGAGTCGATCTTGGCGAGCATGGCCGTCGTCCACTCAATGGCGATCCGATCCTCGGGCGTGTGTTTCTGGGTCCGTAAGATCTGCGCTCGGGAGTGCTTGCTGCGCGCTCCCTTTCTGCCGATGTCGGCCATGTGGCCCCGATCCGCAGCGACGACAGCGCCGCCCAGCCGTCCCGCCTGTCTGGCCTCTTCGGGGCTGAAGGTACGAGCCAGTCCAAACTTATGCGCGTTTTTGCCTCCTTCGCTTGCAGCTTTGCGTTGTGCTTCGGGGTTCATTGCGCTGAAACCGCGACGGGCTTTCTGTGTCACTGGTCGATCTCCTTGTGTTCCGGTTCTGTTTGGCTCGACGGGCGAGTCCAAAACCTTTTGAGTGCTTCAATGCTCTCGGGCGCACCGTCGGCGAGGAGCCCCAGCAGCAAGACCAGCGGCGCGCTCGGTACACCGTCCCCAGCGGCAAGCCGCGAGAGGTAGCCTTGCGAGAGCCCCAGCAGCAACTCGAGCCGCCGTCGACTAATCAGCCGCTTCGGAATCTGCCCGAGCATCAAGCCCGCGATGCGTTGCAGCTCGCCGCAGTACACCCGATCGAGCACTGGCCCCAGCGCAGCGATCGTCTCGTCGTCGAGGTACTGCGCCCCGCATCGACGGCACGATGGGATCAAGCAGTCGTCGGGCACAGGTAGTGCCGCAAATACGCGATAGGGCCGAGTCCGTCCGGTGCCCTTGCGGGGTCTTACCGACAGACTACCGCAGCGAACACAGCGCCGATCCTCGGGCGGATCGGGTTGGCTCGACATCAAGCCCCCCTGGCCAGCGTGGGTAGCAGATGGGGTCTAGCGTGCTCCGCTCCGATGGCAATCGGTGGCGGTGGTGGATCGTCGTTCGGGGGATACACTCGGTTCTTGCCGTCGCGCTTGGCTCGGTTCTTGTTGGTGGTCGCCACCTCAAGCAATCGATCGCGGTCGAGTCCGTGACGACGACCCCCGGCGGAGTACGCGATCCCGATCGACGCTGGAACCGAGGCCAACTCGAGCGCCCGCCGCACGCTCTCCGTCTCGCTGAATGCTTGGGCGTAGCTGCGCGCCGTGAGCAGGATCAAAAATTCGTCCCCAGCGGCATGCATCCGGTAGATCCGATCGCCAGCGCGCCGAATCGTGCGCCGAATCGTCGTCGCTGCATCAAGCAGCGCTCGATCGCCGTGCGAGCGATACCCGAGTTCGTTAAACCGCCGGAAGTCGTCGAGGTCCACGAGCACCAGCGCGATCGGTGCCTCGGTCCGTCCGAGTAGCGCCAAGTCGTCATCGAGCAAGCGCACCGAGCGCAAACCCGTCTGGTAATCGCGATAACTGAGATCCTCCAGTCGTCGCACGCGAAAGAAAACAAACAACGACGGCAACGCCGCCACGGCCCCCGCGACGAGGGCACACGCCAAGCCATCAGGCGCAATCATAGCCACCTCCGCGCAGACTTGATCCATAGGCCCCCAGCGGATACGCTGCGCCTCGTTCTGTTGGGGTTATCTCCCGGCTGAACACGGGCCGGTGGCGTGTCCGCGCCATCGGCCCATTTGTAAAATTTCCAAACGACAGAACCACCGGTCGCGAAAAAAAGCAAACAAAACAATGGGAATTATCGATCTCGCAGCCGAGCATGTGCGGGCGGCTCGTGCCCTGCTGAAGTGGACCCAAGAAGACCTCGCAAACCGGTCCAACGTCACGGGCAACACGATCAACCTTTGGGAGACAGGGAAAGTCAGGCCAACCGAAGAGACAAAGGCCCAAGTACGACAAGCCTTCGAGGAGGCTGGGATCGAGTTCTTGAATGGCGGCAATCCTGGCGTGCGGCTGATTCGGAATCGGGAAGGCTAGCCTATGCGGGTTTTGCTTGGTCTGTGTGCTCTCTCGGCTGCTTCGGTGGCCCATGCCCAGCCCGTCTTACCGACGGCACCGCAGAAGCCGACCAAGCCGATGATCGACGCTGCCGAGCGGCACTTTCACGACGGCGTGAGGTTCACCGAGGAAGGCAACTACGAAGCGGCGAAAATCTGCTTCGAG
>WBZP01000839.1_pt1 | contig 40214 bp, 37 predicted proteins | sample 5204301 | NCBI WGS metagenome assembly WBZP01 (sample SAMN12412401, study PRJNA552823) | activated sludge metagenome | isolation source: activated sludge from nitrification reactor of wastewater treatment plant... | place: USA: Pennsylvania | collected 2017
TTTCTTGCTCATGAGTCGGATCCTGCGTTGGAGGGCTCAAGCGGGAGCGGGATGGGCCCGAGTATCGGCAACGGTGCCCGGGGCCACTACGTCCATAAAGACTATCAGGGCGTCGGAATACCCGTGATGCGGATGCCGGACGCGGGCACCTTGTAGCGCTGGTTCAGCGTGATCAGCACCGAGGTGAGCGCTTCGGCCACCACGGAATTGGCGAGCACACCCGCGTTCCAGGCGTGCAGTCCGATCTCCTTCGCCATGCCGACTACCAGGTCGCCAGTTGCACGATCATCGCAGCAGACCAGCACCTCGCATTCGATGACGTAGTCGAGATCCTTGAGGTGGTGCGCCGAGATGTTCTGGAAGGCCGAGACCACCTTCACCTCCGGGCCGAGCAATTCCTGGATCGCCTCGACCGCCGAGCGGCCGTCCGGCAGCTGCACCCGGCTGACCTTGGGTGGAACGAGGGGCACGGTGACGTCGATCAGGACCTTGCCGGTTAGGGCCTGGCGGACTTCCTCCACGGTCTTGCGCTGCGCAGCAAATGGCACTGTCAGCACCACGATGGCGGCCTGCGCCGCTGCGGCCGGGTTGTCGAGGCCGCGGGCGGCCTGGCGCCCCAATGCCTCGTTGATCTCTTTCGCGGCCTGTTCGGCCTTCTCGGCGGTGCGGCTGCCGATGATGACCGGGTAACCGGCATGGGCCCAGCGGAACGCAAGACCGCTCCCTTCCTTGCCGGAGCCACCGAGGACCGCAATGACCGGACGCGAATCAGACTGCATGCCATGATCTCCTTGGGATTCGCCCCTATATAGCAAAATGAGGCGGCTCCCGCTTCTCATCCGTGCGGACTAGGCCATTCCCCCGCAGTCCTGTCAGACTCCGGGCTGTCTTGTCCGACCACGAGCAGGAGGGCTGACGAATGACGAGATTTGCGAACAAGGTGGCGGTTGTCACCGGGGCCGGGCAGGGCATGGGGCGGGCCATCGCGCAGCGACTCATTCGCGAGGGCGCCCGGGTCGTCGCCGTCGACGTGAAAGAGGCCAGCGCACGCGAAACGATCGAACAGGCGGGCGGAGATGCCGCCGGCTTCGCGCAAGTCTGCAACATTGCCGACAGCGGCGCGGTCAAGCGCCTCTTCGCTGCGGTGGATGAGCGGTACGGCCGACTCGACGCGCTGGTCAACAATGCCGGCATCGGCACCGCGAAGGGTGATGGATTCGCCAATCTCATGGCCCGGATGGCCGAGCGCGGCCAGCAAATGGCGCGTGGCGAGACGCCGACGGTGTTCCCCGACATCACGATCGACATGGAAGACGAGGGCTGGCATGGCGTGCTCAACGTCAATCTGCACGGCACCTTCTATTGCACGCGCGAGGCGCTGCGCCTGATGATCAAGCACGGCATCAGGGGTGCGATCGTCAATACTTCCAGCACGTCTGCGATGTCGGGTGAGGGCGCGCCCCACTATGCGGCGTCGAAGGCAGCACTGATCGGCATGGTGCGCAGCATGGCGCGAGAGCTCGGGCCACGCGGCATCCGCATCAACAACGTGATGCCCGGCGCGGTGGAGACGCCGATCCTCAAGAACGTTTCGCAGGAATGGAAGAACCAGATGATTGCGGCGATCCCGCTCGGGCGCATTGCCGAGCCGGACGACATCGCCTCGGTGGTGGCGTTCCTCGTCTCGGACGAGGCGGCCATGATCACCGGGGCCGACATCGTCGCCAACGGCGGCTCTTACTTCAAATAGGAATCCCGATATGACAGGTCGTTTGCAGGGAAAGGTCGCTTTCATCACGGGAGGCGGCTCGGGGATCGGGGAGGCGACGGCGCATCGTTTCGCCGAGGAAAAGGCTGTCGTGGTCATCTGCGGGCGACGCAAGGAGCTGCTCGACGGCGTCGTGGCGGCCATCCGCGCCAAAGGCGGCAAGGCGGATGGCGTGCAGGTCGATGTCAGCAATGAGGACCAGTACGTCGGCGCGATCAACGATGCGGCGAAGCGTCACGGTCATCTCGACATCCTCGTGAACAACGCGATGGCTTATTCGGTGGGGCAGATCGAGAGCACCTCGACCGCCGACTGGCATTCGAACTTTGCAACCTCCGTCGACGGCACATTCTGGGGCACGCGGACCGCGATGAAGCTCATGCGCAAGCAGGGCAAGGGCGGCAGCATCGTGAATGTCTCGTCGATCTGCGGCCTGTTCGGTGCCGCGTACATGGCCGGCTACAGCGCCGCGAAGGCTGCCATCATCAATTTCTCGCGCGCGGTGGCGGCCGAAGGCGGCCCGCTCAATATCCGCTGCAATGTCGTCATCCCGGGTACGGTGGAGACCCCGCCGATGATCGAGATGCTGAGCAGCGAGAAGGCCCGCCGCAACACCGAAAAGCTGATCGCGATGCGCCGCGTGGGACAGCCGGTGGAGCTTGCCAACGCCATTCTCTTCCTGGCTTCGGATGAAGCGTCTTACGTGACCGGCGCCACGCTGTCGGTGGACGGCGGCCAGGCATCGACCCTGATCATGTCGAACGTGTTCGATTGACCCGTATGGATGAGGCACGGCTTGTCGCGCGTCTCGATCGCCTCGAATCCATCGAGGCGATCCGCCAGCTCGCGGCGAAATACTCCCTGTCCCTCGACATGCGCGATCTCGATGCGCACGTGAATCTGTTCGCCCCCGACATTCGCGTCAGCCGGGAGAAGGTCGGCCGGGCACACCTGAAGGCCTGGCTCGACGACACGCTGCGCAACCAGTTCACCGGCACGTCGCATCACCTCGGCCAGCACATCATCGAATTCACGGGCCCTGATCACGCGATCGGCGTGGTGTATTCGAAGAACGAGCACGAGTGCGGGGGCGAGTGGGTCATCATGCAGATGATCTACTGGGACGATTACGAACGTATCGAGGGCCGCTGGTACTTCCGCCGCAGGCTCCCGTGCTACTGGTATGCCACCGACCTCAACAAGCCTCCGATCGGGGAGATGAAGATGCGATGGCCGGGGCAGCCACCCTATGACGGCGCGTATCACGACCTCTTTCCATCATGGAAGGAATTCTGGGCGGCTGCGCCCGACAAGGACAAGCTCCCGCAAGTCGCGCCACCGGCGCCACTCGAGCAATTCCTTGCGACCCTGCGACGCGGGGCGCCGAATCCGAAGATCAAGGTGCGCTGAAATGACCGGGTTATTCGAGTCCCTGCAACTCGGGGATATTGCGCTTGCCAATCGCGTGGTCATGGCACCGATGACGCGCTCGCGTGCTGATGCAGAGGCCGTGCCCACTCCGATCATGATCGAGTATTACCGGCAGCGTGCGAGCGCCGGGCTCATCGTATCCGAGGGTATCGGGCCATCGCGCCATGGCATTGGTTACTGCCGCACGCCGGGCATCTACACTGCCCGGCAGCTAGCAGTCTGGCGCCAGGTGACCGACGCGGTACACGAAGCGGGCGGGCGCATTGTCGCCCAGCTCATGCACTGCGGACGAGCAGCCTCCCGATTCAACAAGGCCGCCGATGCAGAGACGGTCGCACCCTCTGCGGTGCAGGCGGCCGGCAGGATCTTCACCGATGCCGCGGGCATGCAGGATTTCGATGTGCCGCGGGCGCTTTCGCTCGTGGAGATTCCCGGTGTCATCGAGGAATATGCGACCGCCACCCGCAACGCACTCGAGGCAGGCTTCGATGGCGTCGAACTGCACTGCACGAGCGGTTACCTGCCGATGCAGTTCATGGCAACGAACAGCAACCTGCGCACGGACGCCTACGGGGGCCCGGTGCAACACCGGGTGCGCTTCACCATCGAGGCCCTGGAGGCGATGACGGCTGTGGCCCGCGGGCGCGTCAGCATGCGCATCTGTCCGGGCAACCCGTTCAACGACGTGCTCGATCCGGACCCGGCGGCGACGTACGCCGCGCTGCTATCCAGCACCGCCCACTTGCAGCTGGCCTACCTGCACGTGATTCGCTCGCCTCGGCGGGACTTCGACGCCTTCGCCTTTGCGCGTGGGCACTTCGCAGGGCCGCTCATTCTCAATGATGGCTTCGACGGCGCCTCGGCTGCGCTGGCCCTCGCCGAGGGCCACGGTGCCGCGGTGTCATTCGCGCGGCATTACATCGGCAACCCTGACCTCGTGCGCCGTCTGCGCGAGGGTTTGCCGCTCGCCGGCCTGAACCCGAAGACGCTTTACACACCGGGGCCGGTGGGCTACACAGACTATCCGTGCGCTGGCTGATCGCCACTTGAACGACGAGACCGTGTCGCGGGGCTATGCCCGCTACGTGCTGGTGCTGCTGACACTCGTCTACGTGGTGAGCTTCATCGACCGCCAGATCATGGCGATGCTGATGGAGCCCATCAAGCAGGAGTTCGGCGTCTCCGACACGGCGATGGGCCTGCTGACAGGCCTGGCGTTTGTCTTCTTCTACACGCTCGCGGGCATTCCCATCGCGCGTCTCGCGGATCGTGCTTCGCGCAAGCAGATCATCGTCGTTTCGCTCGCGGCGTGGAGTCTGATGACGGCAGCCGGCGGCCTGGTCCGGAATTTCGCGCAACTTGCGGTGACCCGGGTGCTCGTCGGCATCGGCGAGGCGGGCTGCAACCCGTCGGCGCATTCGCTGCTGGCAGACTATTTTCCACCGAAGCGGCGCGCGACGGCGCTGTCCGTGTACGCCTGCGGTGTCTTTGTCGGCGCGGCCATTGCTTTCCTCGCGGGCGGCTGGCTGCTGACCCGATACGACTGGCGGACGGCGTTCTATGTGGCGGGCCTGCCCGGCGTCGCGCTCGCCATCCTGGTGGCGCTCACGGTACGGGAGCTGCCGCGCGGGCATGCGGAAGGGCGCGCCGTGACGGTGGCGCAGGTGCCGCTCGCCGAGGTCGTGCGCTTCCTGATCACGCGTCGTGCCTATGTGCTGATCGTGTTCGGCACCGCCCTGCAGTCGCTGTCGGGCTACGCCGTCATCACGTGGGGGCCGGCCTTCCTGGCGCGGGTGTACGGAATGTCCTGGAGCGATATCGGTACCGGCCTGGGCTGGGTCATCGGAATCGGCGGGACAGTCGGCGCCATTGTCGGTGGCCGCCTCGCCGATCACATGGCGAGACGCGACGTACGCTGGTACATGCGGCTGCCGACGCTGCAGCTCCTGATCGCGGTGCCTTTCGTCATCGGCTTCACGTTGCTGCCCCTTCCATGGCAGGCACTGGCGTGCTTCGTCCCTTACTACACACTGACCGCGATGTACGTGGGGCCCATGTTTGCCCTGGTGCAGGGTCTCGTGGAGTTGCGGATGCGGGCCACGGCTGCGGCGATCCTGTTCTTCATATCGAACATGGTCGGGCTCGGCCTGGGGCCGCTGCTGGTCGGTCTTCTCAACGACCATGTGTTCGGCGATGCGTATGGGACGGCTGGCATCCGCTACTCCTTGCTGGTGGTGGGCGTGCTCGGAGGGTTCTCCTGCCTGCTGTTCTGGAGAGCGTCGCGCTATCTGCGGGAGGAGCTCATTTGAAACCGGGAAAGCTGCCGCGTTCCGTTGAATGGGCGAGCTCATTCGCCGGGCACGCGCCGCGACTGCAGGGCCGCGTTCCCGGCCCACGCTCGCTCGCTTTGCGCGAGCGGTGCCTGCGGGGCGAATTCGGCTCCTACCCCTGGGTCGATCAGGTGCCGGTCGCGTTTGAATCAGGGCAGGGAGTGACGCTCACCGATGCCGACGACAATCTCTACATCGACTTGACGCACGGCCACATGGGCGCGGCCCTCGGCCACGCAAACCCCGAGATCATCGAGGCGGTGCATCGCCAGATGAGCAGGCTCAGCCACGTACGCAACCAGCCCTGCGAGATTCGCGCGCAACTGCAGGAGACGCTCGCCCGCATCACGCCCGGCAATCTGAATCTCATCACCTTTTACAGCAGCGGCACGGAAGCGGCCGAAGGTGCGATGCGCGTTGCCCGCGCGGTCACCGGCGGGCATGAGTTTGTCTCGTTTTATGGGGATTATCACGGGCGCACGACGGGCGCGATTGGCACCTCCGTCGGTTCCCGGATGACGGGCCCGCGCCCCAGCGGCTTCTTCAGTGTCCCCAATGGATACTGTCATCGCTGTGAGTTCGCGATGGAACCGTCGACCTGCGGTATCCACTGCCTCGACTTTGCGGAGCGTGCGATTCGCATGAACAGCCACGGTGCCCTGGCTGGCATCGTCGCGGAGCCGATCACCAATGCCAGTGGTGCGCGGGTATTTCCCGACGGCTATCTGCGCAAGTTGCGTGATATCGCCGATCGGACCGGTGCGCTCCTGATCTTCGACGAGCACGCGACGGGCCTCGGTCGCACCGGCCGGATGTGGGGTGGCGATCATGAAGGCGTGATCCCGGACGTGATCTATTTCGCCAAGTATCTCGGAAACGGCTATCCGGTGACCGCGGTGGCGATCCGTGAGGAGTATCGGGACATCCTGGCGTCGGAGCGGCAAGGGGAGCGGCAGGGCAGCACGTATGGCGGGCAGCCGCTGGCTTGCGCGGCGGCGCTGGCCTCGGTGCAGATCCTGCTGCGCGACAACCTTACCGAGCATGCTCGCGTCACGGGCGAGAAATGCCTCACCTACATGAAGGAGGTCGCTGAACGGCACGCCATCGTCGGCATCGCGCAGGGCAGGGGGCTGCAGCTGGGCTACGAGTTCGTCGACCCGAAGACACAGGCGCCCTCGTCCGAAATCGGCCATGCGGTTTACCAGGCCGCAATGGAGCGCGGCATCGCGACTTCTCCCGTCGGTCCGGCGTTGCGCGTGTCACCCATGATGGTCACCTCCGCGGAGGTTGCCTTGAAAGCGCTGCGGATCCTGGAGGAGGCCATCGCGGATGTCGAAAGCCGATTTGCCTGAAGCCACGGGCAAGATGGATTTTCTCGTCGCGCCGGGCGAGCGGATCGCTGAGTTGGCCGCGCCGCTCACGGACTGGTTTGCGGCGAAGCTCGCACCGGCGCGCGATGTGCGAGTGACTTCGGTGTGCAGTCCGACGACCAATGGCGGATCGAGCACGACCCTGTTTGCGACGGTGCAATGGCGGGAGCGCGAGCCCGTGGCGCGCGACTTCGCCGTGCGGCTCAAACCCGTGTCCTACAGGCTGTTCTTGCGGGACAACTTCGAAGCCCAGTTCCATCTCATGAAGCACCTGGCCGGGCACACAGACGTGCCGGTGCCACAGGTCCATTTCCTTGAGCCCGATGCCGCGATCCTGGGTGCGCCATTCTTCGTGATGGACAAGGTCGCAGGCGATGTTCCGCCGGATTATCCGCCATTTCACGCGGCGGGTTTTCTCTTCGATGCGTCCTTGGACCAACGCCGTCGGCTGTGGGACAGCGCGCTGCAGACAATGGTCAGGGTCGCGCGGGTCGATGTCGGGAGCCTGCCGCAGATTGTCGAGCGCAGGCGGGATGAGAGCGGACCGGAGGAGAATCTGCGTCACTGGTCCGATTCGCTCGCCTGGGTCTACGGGGAGGAGCCCCATGCCTTGCTGGAGGCGACCAATGACTGGCTCTGGAGGAAGCTGCCGAAAGGGCTGAAGACCGGCCTTTCCTGGGGTGATGCCCGCGTCGGGAACATGATCTTCCGGGACTGGCAGTGCGTGGCCGCCATTGACTGGGAGACGGTCACGCTGGCCGGTCCGCAACTGGATATCGCGCACTGGCTGCTGATGGATGACTTCTGGTCGAAATATCTGGGCGTCAAACCTCTTGCAGGCCTGCCGTCGAGGGAAGAGACGATTCAGCAGTGGGAAGACCTGACCGGGTTCAAGGCCGACCACCTGGACTGGCATCAAGTGCTGGCTGCCTATCGGCTGTGCATCATTTACGAGCGTGTCTGCCAGTTGAAGGGTGCGGCTGCCGGGCTCAAAGATGAAACCGGCGACACGCTCGGCATCCATCAGCTGCGCGAGACCTTCGACCGGTACGGGATCGATCCGCTCCGTTGATGTCATGAGCGATCGGGGTCTGCGACATGATCTTGCTGGATGGCGTGCCCTTGTCCGACGGGTGGCGCGGGCGACCCGCCGTCCGGCAGATGCCGAGGATCTCCTGCATTCTGCCTTTCTGCGCCTGGAGGAATACCGTTCGCGCCACGCGGTCGAGAACCCGGCGGCTTTCGTGGTGCGTGTTGCTGTCAATCTGGCGGTCGACGAACGCCGACACGAACGGGTGCGGGCGGAGGTTCCGGAGTCGATCCATGATCTGGTGGATGTCTGGGACCAGCGACCGCTCCAGGATGAGGTTTTGGCCGCTCAGGAACGTCTGCAGAGAGTGGATGTTGCTCTGGGGCGATTGGGGTCGCGAACCCGCGAGATCTTTCTCATGCACCGCATTGAAGGCCTGAAGTATCGCGAAATTGCGGCCCGGTTCGGCATTACGGTGAGTGCAGTCGAGAAACATGTCGCCAAGGCCGCGTTGTCGTTGGCCGAATGCATGGAGGACGGCTGAGGTGCGCAGGGTCGAGACAAATCCCACTGGTCATCGCATCAAGGCTGAGGCAGCGGCCTGGCTTGCGCGCCTGCGCTCCGAGGAGCGCAGGCGCGCTGATGACGCAGGCTTTCGTGCCTGGCTGGCGGAAGATGCACGTCACGCGCAGGCCTTCGAGCGAGTGACATCCGCCTGGGAAGCCTCCGGGGCGCAAGCGCTGGTTCGTGACGCGCGCCCGGCCGCGATGCGCCCCGTCCGCCGGCGGGCACTCGCCATCGGTGCAACGGCTGTCCTTGCCCTGATCGCAGCAATGGGTCTCGGCATTCTGCATGGAGTATCGACCGACTCCTACGCGACCGGGGCCGGCGAGCAACGGCGCATTGCCCTCAGCGATGGCTCGCACGTCATTCTCGATACGCAGACGCGCATCCGTGTCACGCTGGGCGAGGAGCGCCGCTCGGTCGAACTGCTGCAGGGGCGCGCCCACTTCGAAGTCGCGACCGATGCGCTGCGACCGTTCCTCGTGCGTGCCGGAGACCGGCAGGTCATTGCGGTGGGCACGGCGTTTGATGTCTCGAGACAGGGTGATCGCGTCTCGGTCGTACTGCTCGAGGGTCGCATTGAAGTGCAGGGAGCCTCAGTCACGGCGCAGCCGATCGCCCGGTTGGCCTCACCCGGCGCCCGGATCACTTTCAGGCCCGTCGGTACCATTGTGCAGGACCATCCGGATCTGGCCGAAGTCACGGCCTGGCAGAACGGTCGCGAAGTGTTTGACGATCAACCTCTCGCGTCTGCGGTGGCAGAGATGAACAGGTATACGCGTCGGCCCATCGTCATTGCCGACGAAGCGCTGGCTTCCCGGCGCATCAGTGGCGTGTACAGCACCGGGGATCCAGAGGCCTTCGCCCGTTCCATTTCGATCCTCATGCCTGCACGTGTCGAGTTTACGCCGACGCAAATTCTGCTCCGAGCTGCTGAGGAAAACTGACGCCTCGAACGTCATACAGGGTGCGCCGTCGTGGCGCGAGAGACAAAGGATCGAACATGAGGCGTGCCCGCTTGACTGCTCGCAAGGAATTGCTTGGCCTCGGCGCTGCTTTGGCGCTGCTGACCGGCAGCCAGGCGTTGGCGCAGCAGCCGCTGGTGGCCATCAACATTGCGGCCAAACCTGCCGCATCGGCGTTGACGGAACTTGCCCATCAGACGGGAGTGAACGTGCTGTTCTCTCCCCAGGCCGTGCGTGGCGTGCAATCCGCTCCCGTCGATGCCACGCTCTCGCCCGAGGCGGCGGCGCGCGCGCTGCTCGCCGGCACGAGGCTCGAGGTCATCCAGGACTCCACGGGGGCGCTCATCGTGCGCGACTCGGGACAGGCGAGCGCCGAATCTGACTCCACGCCCGCGACGCAGCCGGCACCGGCAAGTGCCCAGTCGACGTCGGCCCCGCCGGAACGCGATGCATCGCCTGGCGAACCCCCGCCGACGGCGGACGCTTCGCCCGGGCTGGAAGAAGTCATCGTGACCGCCCAGAAGCGCGAAGAGTCGCTGCAGGAGACGCCTATCGCAATTACCGCGTTTACGGCGCATGAGCTCGAAGTGCAGCGGGTGAGCAATGTGATGGACCTGCTCAACAAGGCGCCTTCGGTGAATCTCGCGCCCTTTGCCGGCACCCGGGCTGCGCCCAATCTCTTCATCCGTGCCATGGGCAACCTCAACGCGCAGACCACCGCGAGCATGGCCACGGGGATCTACATCGACGGCGTACCAGTCGGCCGCAGCATGGGCCTCGCCGCCGACATTGCCGATCTGGAGCGCGTGGAGCTGCTGCGTGGCCCGCAGGGCACGCTGTGGGGTCGCAATACGACAGCTGGCGCGATCAACTTCATCACCCGCAAGCCTGATGACAACCTGTCCTTCGGGGCACAGCTCACGGCCGGAAGCTGGGATCTGCGCTCGGGCCGCCTGAAGGTCAATGTGCCCGTAACGGATAAACTCTTTGTGCGCGCCTCCTACATGCGTACAGAGAATGAGGGTTGGGTGGACAACCGCAACACCGCACTGCCCGATCAGGTCAACTTCAACGAAGACCGGAAGAAGGAGGCGGTGAAAGTCGCCGTGCGCTTCGAGCCCACGGAGCAGATCACCATCGACTATGGCTTTGACAACTCCGAGATGATCTTTGGCAATCACTTTTACCAGGTCATCGCCGGCCCGACGGCGGTGCCGGGCCGCCAGGAGAGCGTCAACTCCGTGCTCGGGCTGTTCCCGAGCAAGACCGAGGTAGGGGGGCACAACCTCACGCTTGCCTGGGAGCTCGATGGCCTGACGATCAAGTCGATCAGCGGTTATCGGGATCTCGACAGCCACACCTTCATGAACTACATCGATGCATTCACCCAGGATAACGTTCAGGTGCAGCATCAGTTCTCGCAGGAATTGCAGGTGGTCGGTGACGCCTTCGGCGGGCGGCTTCAGTACGCCGCCGGCGTGTTCTACTTCGAAGAGGGCAGCCGCGAGGCGATCCTCTCGAGCTTTGCAGGTGGCGCGCTGATCGACTCCTGGCTCGTCCGGGCCGAAGGCACGTCGGCCGCGATCTACGGGCAGGCGACCTGGACACCACCGGTCCTGGACGATCGCCTCGATCTGACGCTCGGCATGCGCTACACCGAGGACTCCCGCAAGGCCACCAAGACCTACGTGAATCCCGGCTTCATGCCAGCACTGACAGGGCAGGTCGTGGTCGGTGACCGTGACTTCACCTCTTTCAATCCTGCTGCGACCGTCGCCTACGCCTTTACCAGTGCCGTGAGGGGATACGCGAAGTATTCCACCGGGTATCGGGCCGGCGGATTCAACACCCAGAGCACCCCCGCGTTCTTCGGGCCCGGTTTCGATGCGGAGGACGTGAAGGCCTGGGAAGTCGGCCTGAAATCCGATCTGCTGCAGAACCGCCTGCGCGTCAATCTGGCGGTCTTTCGCAACAAGTACACCGATCTGCAGGTGGACCAGCGCCGCAGTCCCGTCGTCTTCACTGATACCCTGAACGCGGGAAGCGCGACGGTCAAAGGGGTGGAGCTCGAATCGGTGGCCGTCCTCGGCAATCATCTGAGTGCGAGCCTTTTCTACTCCTGGCTCGACGGCGAGTATGGGTCCTATGTCGACAACGGCGTGGACTATGCAGCGGCCCGCTACATGCAGAATGCGCCGAAGAATCAGTACGGGCTCGGGCTCGAATACGCCTTTCCCCATACTGCCATCGGTGAGCTGAGCCTCGGTATCGATTACCGCAAGCAGGACGAGTCCTACGCCAATCCGATGGCCTACAGCCTCTCGCCGGGTTACGAGGTCTGGAATGCCCGCCTGCAACTGGCGGAGATTCCGGTACCCCAGGGAGCGTTGCGGATCGCAGCCTGGGCAAAGAACCTCGCGGATGAAGAATACCGCGTGGCCACCACCAACCTCGGCTCGATGGCGGCCCAGTTCGGAGCGCCGCGCTCCGCCGGCCTCGACGTCATTTACGAGTTTTGATCTCTGCAGGGTTGATCAACATGGCGTCTGCAGACGAGCCTCGAGGCCAGCAAACCCCTCTCGAAGCGCAAGTGGTTGCGCTACGCGCGCAGCTCGATACGCTGCTGGATCGCGAGGCGATCCGCCAGTTGGCCGTTTCCTACGCGCACTTCGCACGCACCCGCAACATCGATGCACTGGTGGCTCTCTACTCGAGCGATGCGGTCTTCGATGTGGCGGAGAACATGGGCACGGCGCCCGGGCCTCGCTCCGGGCCGGAGGCCATCCGCGAGACGTTGCGCGTCGACCTGCCGAGAGCAGACCCCTGGCCGTTCCTGCATCAGCACTTCATCGAGATGCTGGGGCCTGACCGTGCGCGCGGTGTCCTCTATTTCGAGCTGCGTCTGGGCGTGGAGCAGCTCCGGGTCACGCATATCGGCGCCTACATGGACGAGTACGTGAAAGAGCAGGGGGTCTGGAAGTTCCAGTCCCGCAAGCTCGCAGCGACACCGTTGCCAGCGGCCGCCGGTGGCTGAGAGCGCTTGTCGCGTGCCGGATCGACTGCAGGGCAAGGTTGCATTCATCACCGGCGCCGGTTCCGGCATCGGCCGTGCCTGTGCGCGCCTGTTTGCGCGTGAGGGCGCGCGCGTCGTGCTCGCCGAACTCGTGCCCGAGCTCGGCAGGGCCGCGGAGCGCGAGGTCCTGGAGGCGGCCGGGCATGCGCTTTTCGTCCAGACTGATGTGACGGATGAATCCTCGATTGCAAGGGCCCTTGACGTCGCGTTGCACCGCTTCGGCGCGCTGCACGTGCTGGTCAATTGTGCCGGAGGCTCCGTTCCCAAAGATGGTCCCGTGACCGACATCGACGTATCCGTCTGGGATCACAGCCTCACGCTCGACCTCAAGGGGACCTTCCTTTGCTGCCGGCACGCGATCCCGCATCTCATCGCTGCGGGCGGTGGCTCCATCGTGAACTTTTCGTCCATGGTGGCACTGCTCGGAAGGCCGATACATGCTTATTCCGCAGCCAAGGGCGGGGTAATCTCCCTGACGCGCGCATTGGCTGCGAGCTATGGCCCAAAGCGTGTGCGCGTGAATGCGATCTGTCCGGGCCTCGTACTCACCGAGCGCGTCCGCGCCCGCGTCCAGGGTGGCATGCTCGAAGCATCGAAGCAGCGCGATTTCAACACGGAGACGCATCCGTTCTCGATCGGTGAGCCGGAAGATATCGCGCATATTGCACTGTTTCTGGCTTCCGACGAGTCGCGCATGATCCACGGCGCCACGCTCGCTGCCGATGGTGGCATGTCCGCCTATTGATCAAGGCGAATAAGAAAGGCGCGCCGCAGCATGACCACGGCGCGCCTCCCGGAAAGTCAGCCGGCCATCACGGGATGACCGGCTCTCCCGGCGTCGTCGTTACCACCGATAGGTGAACGTCGCGCCGTAAGTCCTCGGCTCCTGGTAGTAGGCGAGGGTGTAGTTGGCGAAGAACCCCGGACCGAAGTCGATGAAGTTCACCGGCGGCTGCTCGTCCGTGACGTTGCGCGACCAGAGCGCGAGTTCCCCGGTTCCCGACTCACCCAAGGGCATGTCGGCCAGCGTGAGTCTCAGGTTGAGCAGACCATAGCCCTTCACCTTGGTGTTGCCGGCCGTCGCGCGCGTCGGATCGACGGTCGTCAGCTGGTATGGGTACGCATAGAATTCCGACGTGTAGCTGTAATCGGCCATGCCGCGCAGTTCGCCCCAGGCGGTCTTGGCGAATTTCGCGTCCGCCAGCAAGCTGACGGTGTGCTCGGGCGCGTGCGGGAAGGACCGGTTGTTCGCGACGTTGGTGATCGGCTGGCCGGGCGCCGGCGCCTCCATGAACTCGATCCACTTGGCGTCGAGATAGCCGTAGCTCAACTGCAGGCGCAGCGCCTCAGCCGCGATCCAGATGGCTTCGAGTTCCGCGCCCTGCGTGCGGGCCTTGCCGGCATTGCGGATGACCGAAACGCCGGGTAGGCCGGTGAAACGGTTGACGTGCATGTTCTCGATGTCGTTGTGGAACACGGCCGTGTTGACCTGCAGGCGCCCACCGGCAGACGCGAACTTGGCGCCGGCTTCCCAGGTCACCTGCTCTTCCGGGTCATAAGGGATCACGGCTTCCGCTGCGCTTCCCGCCTCGCCCTGGAATCCGCCGCTCTTGAAGCCCTCCGAATACCGGACGTAGACGTTCAGGCCGTCGTTCACCTTCCAGGAGACGCTGGCCATCGGCGTCGTGCCGGAGAAGGACTTCTCCGCCGTGACCCGCGGAATCGGCGCACCGAAACCGGTGACGGTCTTGTAGCGCAGCGTGTGCTTGTCCTCGTCGGTCCAGCGCAGGCCGCCCGTCAGCGTCAACGCTTCCGTGATCCCGAAATCGAGCTGCGCGTACGCCGCCTTGGCTTCGGTGCCGAAACCGTACTGCGAGCTGTCGGTACCGAAGAAGAACACGTGCGGGTTGAAGGTATAGCCGTCATCCTTGTAGTAGTACAGGCCGCCGACGTAATCGAGCCGACCGGCGTGACCGATCCACTGCAGCTCCTGCGACCGCTGGTCGAAGTCCGAGATGCGGTTGGCGGTCGCGATCGTGAGCGGTGTGCCATCGAGGTCGACCGAGTCGTCATTGTGCAGATCGCGGTACGAGGTGATGGACTTGAGGGTGTTGTCCTCATTGACCTTCCACTCGAGCGTGAGCGCATGACCCGTGAGTTTGAGCTTCTCATACGCCGGCCAATTCGTGCTCGCGGTGTCGAGGCGATCCGTCGAGGCGTAAGGCGCCGCGCTCTGGAACAGCGGGCTGCTTCCCGGTACGACCCGGTAGAGCTGGCTGAAGGGTGTGGTCTGGTCGACGTTCGTGTAGTCGAAGCGGTAGTCGGCCGTGAAATTGTCACTGAAATCGAGCCCGAGCGCGAAACGCGCACCGAACTTGTCACGGCTGTCGAGCTCGGTGTCGGGGCTGCCGGGCGTGAGGTTCACGAGTCCGTCCCGGTTCTCCGAGCGCACACCGAACGACATTCTCGCGATGCCGACTTTCGGCAGGTCGATCGACAGCTTCTCGACGTGATGGCCGTAATTGCCCACTTCCATGCTCGCATGGCCCTGGAATTCACCGGTCGGTGCGCGCGTGATGAAATTCACGGCGCCCGACATCGTGTTCCGGCCGTACAGGGTGCCCTGCGGACCGCGCAGGACCTCGATGCGCTCGATGTCGACGACGTCGAACACCGAGCCGACCGCCTTGCCGAGATACACGCCGTCGAGATAGAGACCGGTGCTCGGCTCCCAGTACATGGCGCCGTTGATGGTCACGCCACCGCGGATGGCGACCTGCGTCACCACGTTGCTGTTGGGGTACCGGCTCACCATGAGGTTGGGCGCCAGCGCCTTGAGGTCGAGCAGGTTGTCGATGCCGCGCTCCTCGATCTGGGCCGTCGAAATGGCGCTGATGGCCAGCGGCACGTCCTGCAGCAGCTGCGCGCGCTTCTGTGCGGTGACGACCACTTCCTCGATCGTGCCTGCTGTGGAGTCCTCCTGCGCGAGGGCGTGCGTCGCCCCCAGCATGAGAACGCTCGTCAACAGGGTGGCGGCCTGCGTCAACACGCGACCGTCATCTCGAACTCTGGACATTTGGTGCTCCCTTACCTCGGCAGGAATGGCGCCGATGCGCCCTGTATACCGGGTGCTGCCGGAAACAACATCGTCCTTTCAGCGTAGGTAAGCGCCGCAGTCACTCCGGGGCGCGCCGGGTGGCATCCCAGTCCTTGCGGGTGACGAGGGCGAGCTCGCGGAAGTTCGCCCCGGTCTCCCAGGTGCCGGTGAATCCCTTTGGGATCAGCAGCGAGTCCCCGGCCTTGAATGAGTGGGCCTTCCCGTCGGCATCCGTCAGGATCAGCGTGCCGTCAAGGAGGTGCACAAACTCGTCGTAGGGCATTCCCGGTGCCTTCAGCGCCAGTTTGACCGGCTGCTCTTCGAAGAGCACCGCGACGATGGAGTCGCTCTTGAACAGAACGGTGCTGCGCGGCTGCGAAGCGCCGCTCAGCAGGACATGGGCCGGGACGGGCGGACGGGGCGACAAGGCCGCGTCCTTGAGGGCTGCGGCATCGAGCCTGAGCGGGACCAACGTCGCCGCCGGGGCGTGCTCCGGGGCGTCGGCAAATCCAGCCGGAGCCATCGCCCACAGGGCGGCCGTGGCAGTCACAAGGACAGATGTGGATCGGTTCATCGCAATTCTCCCAAGGCTGTCTTCAGATCCTGACCGATGTCCGCGATCACGCGGTTCGCAACCGGTGTGGCATAGGGCATGCTGGCAAAGCCGTGCAACATGCCGAGATATCGCCGGGCGACGACACTCACTCCTGCTTCACGCAGCCGGTCGGCGTAGGCTTCGCCTTCATCGCGCAGCGGATCGTACTCGGCGGTGATCACGGTTGCCGGAGGCAGGCCGGCGAGGCTTGGCGCCCGCAGCGGCGAGACCAGCGGATTTGCGGCCTGCCCGCTATCGCCAACATAGCACTCACCGAACCAGCGAATCATCGCAGCACTCAGCAGGTGGCCCTGCGAGAGCTCCCGCATGGATGTGCTCTCGCCGGCGAAATCGGTTCCCGGGTAGATGAGCACCTGCCAGGAAATGTGCGGGCCGCCGCGGTCCCGCGCCAGGATGGACACGGTTGCGGCCAGAGTACCCCCGGCGCTGTCGCCGCAGACGGCGAGGCGCTCCGTGTCGAGCCCGAGCGGCTTTGCCTGGGTGGCGAGCCAGGCGGTGGCGGCATAGGCATCCTCGAGCGCACCGGGAAAGCGGGTCTCGGGTGCAAGCCGATACTCGACGGATGCCACTGCGCAGCCGGAAGCCCGCGCCAGACTGCGACACAGCGCGTCGTGAGTGTCGAGATCACACAGCACGAAACCGCCGCCGTGGTAGAAGACGACGAGCGGCAGGTTCCTCGCCGCAGTCGGCCGATAGAGCCTCACGCGAATCGGGCCGGCGGGGCCGGGTGCGGTGATCTCACGAACTTCGTGCATTTCCTCCTTCGTGACCGGAGGCATCGGGTTTGCGGCGAGTGCGGCGCGCAAGCCGGCAGCACCGACTTCGGGCGGTGGTGGTTGCAGTTCCGCGCCGAGCATGGACAGCAGCGGACGAAAGCACGGATCGATGGACATGCAGGCTCCTTTGCCACGCAAACTCTTGCGAAAGGTCAACTACACACCTGCGGGAGTGTACAGACTTGAGGATCACTCCCGCTGAACGTTTGGGGACAGGTATGAACGACCACGTCGAGACACCGGATATCGTCATCATCGGTTCGGGAGCCGGCGGCATGACCGCCGCGCTCGCTGCGCACGAGACCGGCCTCAAGGCCCTGATCGTCGAAAAGACAAGATACTACGGTGGCTCGACGGCACGCTCGGGTGGCGGCATCTGGATTCCGTGCAATCACCTGATGCGTGCGGCCGGAGTCGCCGATTCCTTCGAGGAGGCGCGACACTATCTGCAGGTGACCGTCGGCGATCGCAGCCCGGCGGCCTCGCGCGACATGTACCTGCGCCAATCGGTGCAAATGATCGAGTGGCTCGGCAGGAAATCGGACCTGCAGTGCAGCTACCTGCCGGGTTGGGCCGACTACTATCCCGAACTGCCCGGTGGCAAGGCACAGGGTCGCGCGGTCGAAGCTCAGCTATTTGATGGCAATGCGCTCGGCGCGGATCTCGCCCAGCTGCGCCCACCCGTCATACCCATTCCGGCCGGACTGACCTTCACGGCCGGTGAGTACAATCGGCTGGGTCTCGTCATGCGGACCTGGCAGGGCAAGCGCACGGCGCTGCGCATCGGCCTGCGGCTGATCGGCGCGCGCATCACCGGCAGGAAAACATTGATGATGGGGCAGGCGTTGATTGGCCGCCTGCGTCTTTCACTCAAGAAGCGCGACATTCCCCTGTGGCTCGACACGCCGATGAAGGACCTCATCATCGATGGAGGGCGCGTCCTGGGTGTGCGCGTCGAGAAGAACGGCCAGCCGCGCGACATCATGGCCCGCAAGGGAGTCATCCTTGCCGCCGGCTGCTTTGCACACAATCTCGACATGCGTCTGAAATACCAGAAGCATCCCATCACGACCGACTGGACCGTGGCGAGTGAGGGCAATACCGGTGATGGCATCCTGGCCGGTCAGCGCGCTGGCGCCGCCATCGATCTGATGGACGAAGCGTGGTGGGGGCCGACGAGCCTGCCGCCGGGCACACCGCCTTTCTTCCACGTCGCAGAACGCGGCTTCCCCGGCCTCATCATGGTCAACCAGAAGGGGCGTCGCTTCACCAACGAGTCGGCGAGTTACGTCGAGGTCGTGCAGGCGATGTATCGCCTGCACACCGAAGATGATCCGCACGTGCCGTGCTGGTTCGTCTTCGACCAGCGATATCTCAATAATTACATCTTCGCGAGCCTCTTTCCGCGCCAGCCCCTGCCGCGGGAGATGCTCGACAGCGGCTACATCCGCAAGGCCAGCACGATTGCCGGTCTGGCTGGCCAGTTGGGCATCGATGCCGCCATCCTGGGCGAGACCGTGAACCGCTTCAACGGTCATGCCAAGGCTGGACGTGATCCGGATTTCGGCCGCGGCGACAGCGCCTACAACCGCTACTTCGGCGATCCGACCAACAAGCCCAACCCCAATCTCGCCCCGATCGACAAGGCGCCGTTCTACGCGGTGAAGGTCTTCGCCGGCGACCTGGGCACCAAGGGCGGCCTCGTCACCGACGAGTACGCACGTGTGAAGCGCGGGGATGGTTCCGTGATCGAGGGCCTCTACGCGGTCGGCAACAGCTCCGCCTCAGTCATGGGAGCGACGTATCCCGGTCCCGGCGCCACCATTGGCCCGGCAATGACCTTCGGCTACGTGGCTGCGCGGCATGCAGCCGGCGTCGATCCGGACGTGGTGTGGAAGTAGGGGCTGCTTCGCCACGACGTGCCATCTTTACCGGCGAGCCTCCCTGACACGGGCGATTGCCTTGATCTCGACCAGTGTATCGGGATAGCCGAGCGCCGCAACGCCGACCGCGGTCCAAGCTGGCAGTGCTCGACCTTGAAAGGCGGCCTTCGCCTTCAGGAAGATATCCATTTGAGCTGGATAGTTCGTGTGGAAGGACATCAGCTCGACGATATCGTTCGCGGTGCACCCTGCTTCCCGCAGCACTTTGTCGAGTGCTGCAAAGGCCAGAGTGAACTGGCGCTCTGGATCCTTCGGGACGGTGCCATCCGGTTCCAGCCCCACCTGCCCTGAGACGAAGAGCAGGTCACCTGCGCGAACAGCGGGTGAGAATCCAAAGTCCTGCGATTTTTCAGGGTCGTACTCGGCAGTATTCATCAATATTCCAGTGCGCGATCACGCGGGCCGGCAAGTCAATTGGCCGTCTGACCACCATCGACGGGAAATGCGATGCCGGTGATCCGTCTGGCTTCGTCCGATGCCAGGAAGGCGACAGCATCGGCGATGTCCGACGGCTCGCAGAACTCGCCGCCGTTGAGCCAGGGTGCAGACCGCTTGATCAGGGCTGGGTCGACGCCCTCACCGGGCGGCCCCTGGACCATCGGAGTATTCACCCCGGTGGGGCAGATCGCATTGATGCGCACGCCGGCGTTGGCGAATTCCAGGGCGAGTGCGCGGGTGAGGCCCACGACACCGTGCTTGGAAGCCACGTAGGAGGCGCCAAAGGGAACGCCGACGAGCCCGGCCGACGAGGCGAGATTGACGATACAGCCCTTCGACGCGACGAGATGAGGCAGGGCAGCCTGACACATGTAGAAGGTGCCGCCCAGATTGATCTGGATGATCCGGTTCCAGTCATCCGGAGTGATCGAGGCAACGGGCGCCATCTGCAGCACGCCCGCCACGTTGCACAGGATGTCGAGACGCCCGCACTGCTCCAGTGTCGATCGCACGATCGCCGCGCAATGCGCAGGGTTTGCGACGTTGAGTTCGTGTGTCGAAGCGGCATCGCCCAGTTCGCCCTTGACCGCGGACAGCCCGGCCATGTTGATGTCGCCCAACACGACCCGCGCACCCTCCTTGACGAGCCTCGTCGCCACCGCGCGACCGATGCCGGAAGCCGCACCGGTGACAATCGCTGTCTTGCCCTTGAATCGTGACAATGCCTTCACTCCATGTCGCAGCGGGGTGCCGCGTGTTCCCTCAATTACGCAATCACCGCGGCGGTCTGTCAATTGCGTCACTGTCGATCACGCGGGCACCCTGTCGGCGCAAGTCCTCGAGGCGCAGTGGCGCGACGGCCGGGTCGAGCGGGGTGGCCGCGTCGCGGATGAAGTGCACATTGAAACCTTCATGGAGCGCGTCCAGGGCGCTGAAATGCACACAGATGTCACCCGCCAGGCCGCACAGATAGAGAGCGTGCGCGCGCTTGCCGCGCAGGTAGTCGGCAAGCCCCGTCGACTTGCGTCGCCCGTTGTCGAAAAAGGCGCTGTAGCTGTCGATGCCGGGGTCGGTGCCCTTGCGGAAGATCGCCTCGATGGGGCGCGTCTCGAGCGCGGCCGAAAACCCGGCGCCGCGGCTGCCCTGCACGCAATGATCGGGCCACAGGATTTGCCGGACCCCATTGAGTTCGATCTCGTCGAAGGGTTTGCGTCCGGAGTGGTTCGAGGCAAAGCTGCCGTGATTCTGCGGGTGCCAGTCCTGCGCCGCGACCACGAGGTCAAATCGCCCCATGATGCGATTGATGACGGGCACGATGACATCGCTGCCCGCGACCTGCAGCGAGCCCCCAGGCAGGAAATCGTTCTGAACATCGATGACGACGAGTGTCCTCATTGCGGGCTCCGCGCGGAAGAGTGACGCTGGCGCAGCGCCTCGCGCTGGCCATGCAGGGATTCGCTGATGCCAACCTTGTAAGTGTGGGCGTTCTCGAAGCGCCGGTACTCGGGAGGCAGCAAGGCGAGGCGTGATGCGGCAAAGGTCTTGATGTCCTCGACGCTGCGCTGCCCGCCTACGCGTCGTCCCTGTCGCATCACCGGTTGCAGCAGGGGCTCGCTCGTGAAGTCCGCGCAGGTGAGGGACTTGTGCGGCTCGAATGGATGGATCAGCCGCGTCGGCGCCGCTTCATCCACGGTGACGACGCCGTCGATGCCGGCGAAATGGCCGTCGCCATTGAAGAAACGATGCACCTGCTTGCGGCCGGGCAGCGTGGTCTTGCCGAGACTTTCGGAGACCTTGATGCGTGGCTCCTCACCGGCCACGGCCAGCTTGTAGACGCCATCGAGTGCAGCATCGGGTGCGCCGGTCACGAGGCTCGTGCCGACACCGAAGATGTCGATCGGCGCACCTTGGTGGCGCAGGCTGCGGATCACGTATTCGTCGAGCTGGTTGGAGGCGGCGATCTTCACCTCCGGAAAGCCTGCGGCATCGAGCAGCGCGCGTGCGCGGTGAGCGAAGAAGGCGAGGTCCCCGCTGTCGAGGCGGATGGCGCGCAAGGCCTGGCCGCGCGCACGCATTTCCCGCGCCACGGTGATGGCGTTTGGAACCCCGCTTTTCAGCGTGTCGTAGGTATCCACCAGAAGCACAGTGTTATCCGGGCGTGCCGCGGCAAAGGCACGGAAGGCCGTCAGCTCATCTCCGTGCCACTGGATGAAGGCGTGTGCCATCGTGCCTTCGGCGCGCAGACCGAACATCTGCGCGGCGTATACATTGCTGGTGGAATCGAAGCCACCGATCACCGCGGCGCGCGCCGCGACGACGCCCCCCTGGGCTTGTGCCCGGCGCAGCCCGAACTCGCTCAGGATGGCATCGCCCGCCACGGTCCGCATGCGTGAGGCCTTGGTGGCGACCAGCGACTGGTAGTTCAGAAGGTTGAGGATCAGCGTCTCGACCAGCTGCGCCTCGATGACGTTGCCCTCGACGCGCAGCAGGGGCTCGGTGGGAAACACGATCTCTCCCTCGGGCGGGGCGTGGATGTCGCCACGGAAGCGCAGGTCGCGCAGATAATCGAGGTAGTCGCGATCGAAACCGCCCGCAGCGAGGCCTTCGATTTCATCTGCCGTGAATCGCCAGTCCTGCAGCGTTTCGAGTACGGTCTCGAGGCCTGCGAAGACCACGTAGCCGCCGGCAAACGGAACCTTGCGAAAGAAGTAGTCGAACACCGCGCGCTTGCCGTGCTGGCCGCCGCGGAACAGGGCCTGTCCCATGGCGATCTGGTATAGGTCGGTGTACGTGCCGAGGATCTGGATCTGCATGTGTATCATCCACGGAAGCGGTCTGGTCCCCAGCGAATGAGGATATCGTGGAAAAGCTGATCTATGCCTTCTGGGACAATGGAGCACCGCCGGATACTCTGCCGCGGCGCTTCATCGAAGATGTGCGACCGAAGCTCGTGGAGATGGGCGTCGAGCGGCTGCAGCTGAACGTGGCCGACCTCGATCTGACAGGTGCGGTCGAGCATATGCAACTTGCGACTGGCGCTCAGGCCAAGCCCGCCGGCATCGTGAGCTTCTGGCTCACGAGCGCTCATCGGCGTGCGCCGGCAGAGCAGCTGTTGAAACAGGGTTTCGGGCGCATCGCAGGCTACGTGGTCGCCGAGTCCACCATCCTGCCGAACGTCGACCATCCGCCCAGGATCGGTGAGCGCACCTGGGGCTTCAGCCAGGTGAGCTTCCTGAAGGTTGCGGCGCGACTCGGCTTCGACGAATGGAGGCATATCTGGTTTGAGCGGCATACGCAGGTCGGTATCGAGACCCAGGCCAATTTCCGCTATATCCAGAATGTCGTCGTGATGCCGCTCACCGCGGGCGCACCGGCTTGGCGCGGCATCGTGGAGGAAGGCTTTCCGGTTGCGGCGATGCGCGATCTGCGCGTCTTCTACGATGCGGTCGGCGACGAGGCGAAGTTCCAGCGCAACCTCGGACTGATGATGGAGAGCTGCGGCCGTTTTCTCGACCCCGATGGTGTCGATGTGGTCGCCACCAGCGAATACATGCTGCATTCGGACGCAGAGCCGAAACTCTGACCTGCTGCGGGCCTGGTGGGGACGAGGGCAGCCCGTGATGGCACAATCCCCGTGATCCGCGAACGGAAAGTATTGGAGAAATGCATGGGACAACTGGATGGCAGGCTCGCAATCGTCACCGGCGCAGGGCAGGGCGTGGGCCGCGGCATCGCACTGGCGCTCGCCACCGAGGGCGCGGCCGTGGCGGTGGTCGGGCGCACCGCGTCGAAGCTGCAGGACACCTGCGCAGAGATCAGCGGGCGGGGCGGCAAGGGATTTCCGGTTGCGGGCGATGCGCACGATCGTGACGACATCCAGCGGATCGTCGAGGAGTCTGTCCGGGCGCTGGGAGGCGTCGATATCCTCGTCAACAATGCTAACGTCCACATGAAAGGAATGGGCCCGCTGCTGTCGATTGCGGATGAGGATCTCGTGCAGAGTTTCATCGCCGGTCCTGTCTCCACATTGCGCTTCATGAAGGCCTGCCATCCGCACATGAAGGCCCGCGGCCGTGGCGACATCATCAATATCGTGACCTCGGCCATGGTGCGCTGGGATGCACGCAACTACGGGCTGTACGCTTCCTACAAGCAGGCCGTCCGCTCCCTGACTCGTGCCGCGGCCTGCGAGTGGGCCAATGACGGCATCCGCGCCCTGAATGTCGCGCCGCACGCGATGTCGCCGGCCCTGAAACGCTGGACCGAGGAAAGACCCGCCGAAGCCGCGGAATTCGTCAAGACCATTCCGGGCGGGCGCATCGGTGATTGCGAGCAGGACATCGGCCGGGGCGTCGTCGCTTTGCTCAGCAAGGACCTTGCATATCTGACCGGCGCCACCATTCCGCTCGATGGTGGGCAGGCTTATTTCGGATGACATCCGGGCTGCAGCTCATCGCCGTACCGGGCATTCCCCTGGTGCGGGCCGGCGACGACCTTGCCGGCTTCATCCTGCAGGGACTCGCCACGGCAGGTGTGGCGCTGAAAGATGACGACGTCCTCGTCGTTGCGCAGAAGATCGTCTCGAAGGCGGAAGGGCGTCTCGTCGATCTGACGACCATCAGCCCTTCGGCGCGCGCCGAAGAGCTTGCACGCGTGGTGCGCAAGGATCCACGACTGGTCGAAATCGTGCTCTCCGAGTCACGCCGGGTGGTGCGCGCCGTCAAGGACGTGCTCATCGTCGAGCACCGCCTCGGCCTCGTCATGGCCAACGCCGGCGTGGACCAGTCGAATGCGGCGGATCCGCACGGCCCGCCGTTTGCGCTCATGTTGCCGAAGGATCCGGATGCGAGTGCCGCACGGATCCGGGAAGAGCTGCGTCGGCATTCGGGCTGCAGCATCGGGGTCGTCATCAATGACAGCTTCGGGCGCCCGTGGCGGGTCGGCACCGTGGGCGTGGCGATCGGTTGCGCCGGTCTGCCGGTGGTTCTCGATCTGCGCGGCGATCCCGATCTCTTCGGCCGTTCGCTGCAAACCTCCGTCCTGGGCTATGCGGACGAAATCGCCGCCGCGGCGTCGCTGCTCATGGGGCAGGCGGATGAGGCGCGCCCCGTCGTGCTCGTGCGCGGCCTGAAGAAGGATGCGCCGCACCAGTCGGCGCAGGCATTGCTGCGCCCCGCCGGCGAGGACCTGTTCACATGAGCGGAACCGTGCTCGCGCTGGCGGGCGGAGTCGGTGGCGCCAAGCTCGTGCTCGGCCTGTCGCGCGTGCTCGGCGGAGGTGAACTCGTCGTGGTCGGCAATACGGGCGACGATTTCAATCATCTCGGCCTCGCCATTTCTCCAGACCTCGATACGCTGCTCTACACGCTGGCGGGTCTTGCGGACCGGTCACGCGGGTGGGGACGCCAGGACGAGACCTGGAAGTTCATGGAGGCGCTTGAGCAGTTCGGCGGTCCGACCTGGTTCCGTCTCGGCGATTCCGATCTCGCGCTGCACATCGAGAGGACGCGGCAACTCACGGCAGGAGATTCGCTGTCGGCAGTCACTGATCGATTGCGCCGGCGGCTCGGCGTCGCGACCCGCATCCTGCCGATGACCGACGATCCGGTCCGAACCCGCCTGCGGACGAGCGACGGATGGCTGGATTTCCAGGACTATTTCGTGCGTTTGCGTTGCGAGCCGGTAGTCCAGGCGCTCAGCTATGTCGGCGCCGAAGCCGCCCGGCCGCTGGTCGAAGTCCTGGACCTGCTTGCGGGCGACAGCCTGCGCGCCGTCGTGATCTGCCCATCCAACCCGTTCCTGAGTATCGAACCCATCCTCGCAATTCCCGGAATGAGAGCCGCGATTGCCGGATGTCGTGCGCCCGTCGTGGGGCTGTCTCCGATCATCGCCGGCCAGGCTGTAAAGGGCCCGACGGCCAAGATGATGAGGGAACTCGGAATCGAGGCGACTGCAGGGGCTGTGGCCCGCCGCTATGCCGATCTGCTGGATGTGTTCATCGTGGATCAAGCCGATGCCGCAGCGTCGATGCCTGAAGGCGTCGCGCGCCTGCTCGAGCAGACGCTCATGACTACGCTCGGGGACCGTGAGCGCCTGGCGCGCGCCGTCATCCAGGCCGCGGACGCCGCCCGGAATGGCCCGCGCGCCGCAGCTAGCGGAATTTCGCGATGATCTTGTCCGCGTAGCGCCGGATTGCCTCCCGTTTCACATCGAGCGGCGGCTGCTGCTGCAGGAGGGTACCCACTCCCATCTCGGCCATGATGCCGGGCACGCTCCACGGCGTGACCTGAAGATCGGTGACGCCGAGATCCTCGAGGCGGCGGATGTCGTCGACCGAGTCGGCATCCGGGCAGTGCAGCATGATGTCAAACGGTTCCTTGTCGCGCCCATACTCGCGGCGATAACCGTTCAACTCGGCGATTACGCCTGCTACATCCGCCTTGTTGTGGATGATGCTGACCCAGCCGTCGCCGAGGCGCGCGGCACGCCGCATGGCCGGCGGGGTTGTGCCGCCGACGTAGATGGGCAGTTTCTTCTTCGGTACCGGCGCCATGATGAGGCGATCGAAATCGAAGTGCTTGCCATGAAACTCTTGCATGCCGCCGCTCATCAGCAGGCGGACCACCTGGATAGCTTCGTCCTGGCGCGCGCCGCGCGTTTTCATGTCCACGTGGAGCCACTTGAACTCCTCGGGCATCCACGCGAGGCCCACACCCAGCGTGACGCGATCGTCGGCGAGGGCCGCGACCGAGAAGAGGCTCTTGGCTTCGAGCAGGGGCTGGCGGACCGCGAGCCGCAACACCGATGTCATGAAGCGGATGCGCTTCGTGGCGACCGCCATCGCGGTGATGGCGACCCACGGATCGAGGACCGGCATGTCGAGCGGCCAGAAGCGGCTCCCGTCCGGGGTGTAGGGGTAGGGGACGGAAGTTGTCTCCGGGAAGAACGGCGCATCAGCAACCTGGAGACAGTGCCATCCGGCCTCATCGGCGCAACGGGCGACGTCCTGCAGCTCGGCAGGCGGCACCATGAACATGTGGAATCCGAATCTCATGGTGCCGCCGGGAGGCTCAGAATTCGAACTTCAGGTCGGCGCCGAAGGTCCGGGGCTCGCCCCAAGTACCGGAGCTGGCCGTGACCCAGCCCTGGTAGGCGAGTGTCAGGTAGTCCTTGTCGGCAAGGTTCTTGCCCCACAGTGCGACCGACAGGTTGCCGCCGCCGATGCTGACCTCCGACAGTTCGAGACGTGCATCGAGCAGCGAGAAGGCCGGGGTCGTGGAGTAGCGCTCGACATCCGGAATGGTCAGGTTCAGCGGCGTGGAGGTGCGGTCCCGGCGACTGAAACTCACCATGCCCTTGAGGCTGCCGGGGAGCCCGAAGTCCGGGAAGCGGTAGTCGAGCGTGGCCGAGTAGTCGTTCTTGCCTACGATCAACTTGCGCAGGTTCGTGACGTCGACTCCTGTGTTGGGGTCGATCCACTTGCTGTAGCTGTGATCCAGCGTGGCGTAGTTCAGCGTCAACTGCAGGCCGGTGGTGATCGCAGCGGTCACGTCGAGTTCCGCGCCACGATAGGTGGAGCCCGCGACGTTCTGCGTCTGCCAGCCGCCGCTCGGGAGCGCCACGGACTTCTGCTCGTTCGAGAACTTGCTCTCGAAAATGGCGAGGTTGGTGCGCAGACGCCGGTCGAGGAACTCACCCTTCAGGCCGAGTTCGTAGGACTTGATGGTCTCGGGCTGGAAGCCCCGTGCGAACTGGGCGGCCGTCGCGGGTCCCGACACGGGGTCGAAACCGCCGCTCGTGTAACCCTCGACATACTTTGCGTAGCCCATGACCGCATCGTTCAAGTGATAGTTGAGCGACAGGAACGGGGTGGTCTTCGAGAAGGTGAGATCGCCCCTCGAACTCGCGAAGCCGACATCGGGCGCGGCGATCGGGAAGGAGAACGCCAGGATGCCCTGGCCCGGCGTGGTGGCGATCACGCCATAACCCGTGGTCCAGCCGAGGTTGTAGCCGTCGGCCTTGCGCTGATCTTCCGTGTAGCGCACGCCGGGGACCACCTCGAGCTTGCCGTTGAACATTTCAGGCCGCCAGATGAGCTGACCGAACACAGCCCACGAGTCGCTCTTTGACGAGTTCAGGCCCTTCTGGTCGACGGCAACGAAGTCGATGCCACTCATGACGCCGCTCGGGTAGATGAGGCCGACATTGGGCCCGGAGTGCTGGTTGCCATCCTCGCTCGCGTAGTAAAGGCCCGCGGTGTAACTCACGGAGTTGCCCACCTCGCCGAGGAACTGCAGTTCCTCCGAGAACGCCTTGTTCTTCATCGTCACGGGGTGACTCTGGCCGTCGAACGGTGTGCCAGGCACCAGCAGCGGATAGCTGTCCGAGCGTATGCCCGTGCCGCCTGCATCCGCGCCGTAGTTGTAGGCGTTGCGCGTGTCGATGGTCCGGTAGCCGGTGATCGAGCGGATCGTCAGCGCCGGATTGACCTCCCATTTGAGGTTGAGGGTGTGCATCTCGACCAGGTTGTCATTTTTCGGGATGCTGAAGGGCACGCTGAGGCGCTCGAGCTTCCGCGGCGAGCATCCGGCGATGAAGGCCGCGACGCGGGGATCGCCCGTGCCACCCAGGGCGACAATGGCGGGCGCCGGATACAGGCACTGCGCCGGCGTGTCGTAGCCCTTGGACTGGGAGCGGTCGTAGCCGTAGTCGACCGTGAGCCCGGTATCGTCCGGCATCCAGCGCAGGTCGAGCCGGATATCGTCCGCCTTGCGCTTGCCGAACTGGTAGCCGCCGGGCGCGGCATTGTCGATGCCTTCGTCGCTGCGCGTCGTGTACGCATAGGCGAGCTTCGCGGCGAACGTGTCGCCAAAAGGTACATTGACGATGGTCTTCGTGATGAATTGCTCACGATCGGCGAAGGTGAGCTGCTGCTTGAACCCGAACTGGCCGAGCTCGGGCCGGCGCGTGTAGATGTTCAGCGCGCCACCCGTGGCGTTGCGTCCGGACAGTACGCCCTGCGGGCCCTTCAGCACCTCGATGCGCTCGAGATCCGCCGCGGGGTTGTTGAGGCCGACGAGCTGCCCGACGAAGACGCCATCGATGTGCACGGCGATCGGTACGGGCGCGCTGATGAATGCCGTGTTCGTCGTGATGCCGCGAAAGGTCGGGAAATAGAAGTCGGAACTGCCAGGATAGGGCGCGAGGTTCAGGCCCGGCACGGATCCGTCGTTGATCCCTGAAAGGCTCACGACATTGCGCTCATCCAGTCGGGCGGCGTCGATTGCCTGCACCGAGATCGGCACGTCCTGGAGGTTCTCCGTGCGCTTCTGCGCCGTGATCATGACCTCCTCGAGCACCGGTGCGGCTGAGGCATCGCTGGATGCCGTTTGCGCCATCGCTGCGGGCACGAGCACGGCAGCCATTGCGCCAGCCAGGATGGAATTGCGGACAGGGTTGCTCATGGCGACGTTCCTTACCACTTGATGCTCAACTCGAGACCGTAGGTGCGCGGCTCGAGGTAATACGCGTCCGTCAGGTTGCCGAAGAGGGGCCCGAAGTCGATGTAGTTCACGATGTGGTCTTCATCCGTGAGGTTGCGACTCCAGAGCGTGACTTCACCCTGCACGCCTCCGAAATCGATGTCGGAGAGCGCGAGACGTCCGTTCAGCACCCCGTAGCTCTTGACCAGGGTGTCGCCGGCGATCGGGCGCAGCGGGTTGTAGTTCGGGCCACTCGAGGCGAGCTGGTACGGATAGGTGTAGAAGTCGTCGGTCCAGGTGTAGTCGAGCGAAGCACGCAGGTCGCCCAAGCTGGTACGCGCGAGACGCCCGTCGACGAGCACGTTGAAGGAGCTCTTCGGGGCGTGGATGACCGCGCGGTTGTTGGCCTGGTTCACACCCTCGTCGATGAACTCATCGTACTTGGAGTCGAGATAGCCATAGCTGCCCTGCAACCGGAACGCATCCGAAGGGGCCCACATCGCTTCGAGTTCGAAGCCGTTGACCTTCGCCTTGCCGGCGTTGCGGATGATCGATGAAGAAGCTCCCGCCGCCGTGAAGATCGACAGCTGCAGGTCGTCGGTGTCGTTCTGGAAGGCAGCCAGGTTCACGATGGCGCGCCCGTCCGCGAAGCTCGTCTTGAGGCCGGCCTCGTAGGACTTGAGCTTCTCCGGCTGGAAGGGGGTAATGGATTCGGCCAGGGAATTGGCTTCGCCGTTGAAGCCGCCGCTCTTGAATCCTTCTGCATACTTCACGTAGGCGTTCACCGCATCCGTGAACTTGTAGGCGACGATGAACACGGGCGTCGTGTCGCTGAAGGTCTTCTCACCTTTCGTGCCCAGGGGGACGATCGGGAAGTAAGCGGGCGAGCTGCCGTCATTGAAGGCGAGATAGCGCTCGCCGTTGCGCTCCTCACGCGTGTAACGCAGGCCCGCCGTCAGGGTGAGGGCGTCGGTGGCCTTGTAGTCCACCTGACCAAAGGCAGCCCATGCCTTGGTGCCGAAGCCATAGCGCGAGTCGTAGTTCGCCGTGCCGAAGAAGAAGGTCTGCGGGTTGAAGGCGAAGCCATCATCCTTGAAATAGTACAGGCCGCCGACGTAGTTGAAGCGATCGGTGTTGCCGACGAGCTGCAGTTCCTGGGAGAAAGCGTCGTAGTCCGAGAGGCGCGACGTCTCGGCCACCGGCAGTGGTGAGCCGTCGAGATCGAGCGTGTCATCCCACTTGAGATCACGATAGGCGGTGATCGACTTCACGGTGTTGCGGTCGTTCACGTCCCAGGTGAGTGTGAGGGCGTGTCCCATCACCTTGCTGTGCTCGAAGACCGGGCTGTCGACGCCGACCCGCGCATCGCGATCGTTCGTGACGTACGGCTGCAGGAAGGGCAGGATCGCGGGGTTCGCGCGCGACAGGTAGGAGTGGTTCACCACCTGGTCGGTGTCGCTGTAATCGAAGCGGTAGGCGGCCTGGAAAGTGTCGGTGAAGTCGAGATCCATGGCAAACCGGGCGCTCGTGGAATCGCGCGTATTGAGCTCCTTGACCGCACTGCCCGGGAGGGTCTTGGTGGTGCCGTCGCGCTTTTCGGTGCGGGCAGCGAGCGAGATGCTCGCAATACCCATGCGTGGCAGATCGAGCGAAGCCTTGGCGCTGCGCAAATCGTAGTTGCCGAGCTTCACGCTCGCATGGCCGCCGAGTTCGCCTGAAGGCGGCTGGGTGACGAAGTTCACGGCGCCGGCGAGCGTGTTGCGCCCGTAGAGCGTGCCTTGCGGGCCACGCAGCACTTCGACGCGCTGCAGATCGAGAATGTCGAAGACCGACCCGAGGTTCTTGCCGACGTAGACGCCATCGACGTACAGGCCGACGGTCGCATCCCAGTACAGGGCCGGGTTCTGCTGCGCGGCACCGCGGATCGCGATCATCATGCCGGTGTTGTTGTTGACTGAAGGCTGCACTTGCAGGTTCGGAGCCAGCGCGCTGAGATCCGTGATGCTCTCGACGTCGAGGGCCTTCAGCTGCGCCCCCGCGAAGGCGGTGACGGCCACCGGCACATCCTGCAGGCGCTCTTCACGCTTCTGCGCCGTGACGACCACTTCCTCGAGCTTTGCCGTTTCAGCCGGCGCGCTGGTCGGTGAGGTGTCCTGTGCGTGGGCGGCCATGGTGGCCAGCAGCAGGGAAGGCAATACAAGGCGCTGATTCATGGAAGCGATCCTCATGAGATGAACACCGCAAGCGGTGCGAACGGACACGGCTGGAAATTGCTCAGGCAATGGAGAGGGAGTCGGGACCAGAACTGCTTGTCACGCTTGACCTGTTCGACGGAAGTGCGCGGATCACCCACGGTCCCTCATGCTGAATGGCGCGAACTTAGCAACAGCCCACGCCATTGTCTTACCCCATTTGGACGATTGGCTGTTGTTTGCGTGCAACGGTCCGGCGGGCGTCTATCACGGGACCGTGGCGCGTGCATTGACCTCGATCAGCTGACATCCGGGGACAAGGCGAGTCGCATTCAAAGGTCGAGTACGAGATCCGACGTCGGTACTGCGCAGCAGATCAGCGTTTCGCCCGGCTTCGGCACGATTTCCGGATCCGCATATTTCACTGCGCCTTTCACCACCCGCGTACTGCAGGCGAGGCAAGCGCCAAAGCGGCATCCATAGTCGGCTGAAATCCCCGCCTGCTCCGCAATTTCAAGGAGCGTCGGGTCGCCTTCGCTCCACTGCGCCTCCACGCCCGAGCGTTCGAAGCGGATGGCAAAGGTCCTGGAATCCGCCCGCTTGCCATCATCAATCGCATTCCACCGCAGCGTGCTGTAAAACTTCTCGGTGTGGATCCGCTCTGCGCGCACACCCAGCTCCCGCATCATCGCTTGCGCCCCGGATGTGAAGGATTCGGAGCCGCAGATGAACGCCTCGAGATCCGGGAGGTTGACGAGCGCGGAAAAATGCTCCGGTGCGATCCGCTCGGAAGAGTGGTAGTCCCTTCCCGCGACATCCCCTGCCCGCGGCTGACGGTAGATGGTCCACTCGTGAAAGCCGGCGAGCTCACGACCAAGGCTCGCAACCTCCTGCCTGAACAGATGGGTGGTCGAGTTGCGGGTCGCGTGCAGCCAGAACACTCTGCGCGTGGGGTTCACGCGAGCTATGGTCCGCAGCATGCTGAAGAGCGGAGTGATGCCGATGCCGTTGCCGATGAGGGCGATGGGCGTATCCGACTCCGGCACGGCAAAGAACCGCCCGCTCGGCCAGCGGACGTCCAGTTCAGCGCCAACTTCCACCTCGTCATGAAGATATGCGGAACCTGTCCCGATGCGCTTTACCGTGATGGCGTAATCCTCAGCGGGATGCGGCTCTGCGCCCCCGGCGGCGCTGATCAGCGAATAGCTGCGCATGAGGGGTCGCGCGTGGCTCGCCGGCGCAAGGCGAAAGATCAGATGCTGTCCCGGCAGGAAAGGAAACAACTCTCCCGATTTCATCTTGAGGCCGAAGGTCACAGTGTCGGCCGTCTCGCGCTGCTTGCGCACCACGCGCGCCCGATAGAAGGGCGCAAGCGGCGGGGGCGCGGGTATCTCGCCGCGTGCCATGGTCTCGGGAAGCGGCAGGAGCTTCGAACGGATCGGCTGGAACTTCGGCCGCCGTTCCAGGAAGACCTCGTCGCCCACCGCAATCGTCCCGGGCTTGCGGATGTGGCAATACGCGCCGAACTTCAGCTGGGTTACCCGGTTCAACACGAAGCCCATGTGCGGCTCGGCCTTGAGCCCCATTTGCGCCTGTGACGGCATCACGCAGCGCACCGTCTCCTCGCCACAGCTCAGCACCGCATCACCGATCGCCAGATCGTAGCCGCTCCAGTCGAGCTCGGGGAATCCGCCTCCCTCCACACCCTCGATGAAGAAGTTCGGGCGGAACCGGCGCGGCGTGACATCGAGACCGGGATGGAAACTCTCGAGCGTCGCCAGCGAGGCAGAGGTCACATAATGGAGCGGATACGCATCCTTGTAGGAGCCTCGCGGCGAAAAGAAGTGCTGCAGTTCCGCGATCATCTCGGGTTCATAGGTCGAGAAGTCGGGGTAGGGATCGTCAGGCTTCAACCCCATGCGCTGCCGGGTGAGTTCGGGCGTGAACGGGCGGCGCAGTCGGTAGTGCTCGGTGTTCGATGAAGGAAGGAGCGGCCACAGTTCGAGCGGCTGGCCGGCAATGGCTGAAATCGCGCCATTGACCGAGGGGTCGCTCGTCATGAGCAGACGGCCATCCGGCAAAGTGATCCGGGCATGCGCCACGTCATGGCCGGCGACGGGCTCCTCCCGGTAGGACGCGCCAATGGTGAGCAGCGAGGTCAGGACCTTGCAGTTCACGAGCTCGCCCGTGCGTGTGTTCTTCAGGGCCCAGCGCCGATCGCCAATGATCCCCGTCTCATCGAGCCGGGCCCGTGCCAGCGGCTCGCCGGCCAGCGACTTCACGGGATATCTCCATACGCCTCCGATACTGCCGATGAATTCCATCTCAATCCGTCCTGAGCGGCAGAATCCCGAGCTCCTGATAGCGGCGTGCGTATTTCCGGATCATCTTGAGCGAATCGACGCAGCGATCGAAGCCGGCCTGGCGAATCTTGATCGTACTCACCAGACCCCAGCGCAGGGGATTGCCTTCGGGCGCCTCGGCCGACCAGCTGCCGCCCATCTGCATCGAACCGCCGAAGAGCGTTTCGACGTCCTCCGGAGCCTTCAGATGGTAGCGGCGCACCATGTCGCGCCAGAGGCCATCCATGCGGCGGATTTCGGCCACGATGTCGAAGCGCCGAGGCTTACCCAGGGTGAGCCCGAAGCACTCTGCCACCACGGGGAATCCACCGTGAAGCGCAAAGGCATCGCCGTTGGCGACGTTGAAGATCTCGTTGCGTGCCGCGGGAGATTCGGCCGCCCACTCGAGCGCCTCGGCGATGAGGTCGGCGTCCGCTGCATCGGCCACGATGCCCACACCGTCCGGCAGCGGCAGATCGAGCCCCGCTTCTTTGCACAGTGCTGCAAAAAGTGGCAGGACGAGAAAGGAGTTCAGTGTCGAGCCGGTACTGACACCGCCGATCATCACGGGACGCAGTACCGTCCAGCTCCACGACTGTCCGCGCTGCCTGGCGCGCAGATAGTCTTCCTGATCGTAGTAGAAGTTGGGGTACGGCACTCGCGGCAGGCACTCGCGCATCGGCACGGGCACCTTGACCTGCGGCAGGTGTGGGCCGTAGGCCTTGGCGCCGTGTACGAGCGCGACGTGCCGAAGGTGGCGTGACGTGCTGCCGAGGGGCTCGAAGAGATTGCGCAGCATCGCCGCATTCTTTGCAACCTGCGACGGATCCGACCAGCCACCAAAGACATCATCGGGGTTCTCGCTCACGGCGGCGTAGATCAGATGGGTGACATCCGTCATCGAGCCGAAAGCGCGCGCGCAGGCCTGCTCGTCGCACAGGTCCACCGACAGGTGCTGCACGGAGCCGGGAACACCCCGAGGCGGGCGGCGGGAGACGGCCACCACTTCCCAATCGCGTCGCGAGGCGAACAGGCGCACCGCGGCGCTGCCTACGAGCCCGGATGCACCTGCGATGATGACCTTATTGACCATGTGGGCTCACGGGAGGGCGGCGATTGCACTGATCTCGATCAACATCTGCGGGTGGCCGAGGCGTGTGACACCGACCAGCGTGGAGGCGTTCGGCGGGAAGGGCTGGTCATCGAGCGCGACTTTCATCGCAGCGACGAAAGTGGCGGTCTTCGCTTCGTCCAGGTCGACGACATAAATGGTGCTGCTCAACACATGTGCCGGTGAGGCGCCCACGCCGGCCAGCGCGGTCCGCAGGTTGACGAACGCCTGCACCGTCTGTGCGTGCAGGTCGTCTGCACCGACGAGATTGAACTCCCGATCGAAGGCACCCTGGCCTGCGATGAAAGCGAGCCGCCCGGGCGGGCTGACCACCACCTGGCTGTATTCAGGGAGGGACAGGAGCCCGTCAGGGTTTACGTGCTGGATGTTCATTTTGCCTCGAGCAAGGTTACGGCATCGCCCTCGCGCACGTGCCCGGCCTTCACGACGCGCACATTGACGCCGAGTTCGCGCTTCACGTGATCGACGATGGCGCGGGTCATGGGTTTCTGCTCTTCGAGGCCGAAGAGCGGCTGGGCACGCGAGGGCATGGTGCACCGGATGGTGTGCGATTCGACGCGCAGCACGGCCTCACCCACCGCGAGATCGTGCCCGATCCAGTCGAACTCGGTGAGCGCGGCGCTCGCCTGGTCGGTCTGCACCAGCAGGTTCGGCCGAAAGCGCCGGACATCGGTGTCGAGACCACTGTGCTCGGCCAGAAAGCGCAGGCTGTTGGTGCTCAGGAGGTGCAGCGGGTAGGCGTCGTAGTAGAAGCCAGGCGGCGTGCAATAGGTGCCGAGGAGCGTGAGCAGATCGGTGGGTATGTCGTCGTAGGAAGGCATGACCTCACCCGGTTGCAGTTCGATCTCCGCATTGATCTCGGCATCGGTCATGGCCGAGGCCCGCAGATAATGGGCGCGTGCACTGGCTGGTTGTCGAGCCGCAAGGCGAGCGGATTTCTGCAATTGCGCGCTCAGCCATGCGTCGATCCGGGATTCATCGCTGCGGCAGCTCGAGCCATCGGGCGAGCTGATCTCGACCGGTGCGACCTGCTCACCGTGGTCCTCTGCACGCGGCTCGCGCAGGTAGCGGGCGCGCAGTTTCAAAAGTGCCGGCCACTGCTTGCCGGTGCGGATCTGGCGCTCCTTCACCGCCCAGTGCCGATCGCCCGCGAGGCCACCGGTCACCAGTGTGGTCTCGGCAATCCGCTCGCCACCCATGCTTTTCACCGGGTAGCGCCAGATTTGTTCAACCTGTCCTATGCGCACGTCATTGCGAACGTAGCAACGGTTGGCGTTGCCGTCTTACCTCATACGGACGAGGGTCCGATAGAATGGGTCATGCGGCGGGATGCTTCGACGCCCAATACCCGGCACATCGTCAAACCGGCACGGCCGGCCCCACCGGGTCTGGTTCTGCGCGAGCTGCTGCAGCGAGTGCGCGAAGTCGGCGGCGACGCGGCGGCGATCCTGCGACGCGCCGGCATCACGCCGGGCGTCTTGGTCAGGCCGGATTCCTCATGGCTTCGACATCTCACCCGCGACCAGTTCACCGCGATCTACCACGACTGCTCGGATGTGCTCGAGGGTCACGTGGCCCGCCGCGCCGGGCGACCGGCGATGAACAAGGCGGAAGTCGATCTGCTCTGTTACTGCGTCATCACCTGCGCGACTCTGCAGCAGGCGATCGACCGCGCCGCCGCTTTCTGCGCCATGCTCGGTGGCCGGGCCGGTGAACTCTCACTGCAGTCCGCCGGCGAGCGGGCGGAATTCCGCATGCACACCTTTCACGAGAAGCGTGATGTCAGCGCCTTTCTTTCCGATCTCACCGGCCTTTCGACCTATGCCCGACTCTTCGGCTGGCTGATCGGCCAGGATATCGAGCCCCTCACCGTGCGAGTCTGCTACCGCCCGCTGCTGGACGACGCGGTGACAGCGTGGCTGCTACCCCACGCGATCACATATGGTGCACCAGACAACTTTCTGGGTTTCCCGGCCCGCCATCTGCGTCAGCCCGTGATTCGCAGTGCCACCGAGCTCGATGAGTTGCTGCGAGTCTTTCCTTTCGATTTGACCACCGAGCAGTCCAGGTCGGCGCCGCTCTCCGAACGCGTGCGCACGATCTTCGGCACCGCGCTCGCGCATCGGGCTGCGCTGCCGACGATCTCGCAGCTTGCCAGCCAGTTCGCTATCAGCGTCGCAACCTTGAAACGTCGCCTGACCGACGAGGGCACCTCGATACAGGCGCTGAAAGATCGTTGCCGTCACGAACTCGCGCTCGATCTGTTGCGCGATCCTGCTCTTTCATTCGGCGAGGTCGCCGCGCGTCTGGGCTTCAGCGATGCGACGACTTTCACGCGTGCATTCAAGGTGTGGGCGGGTCGCTCGCCTTCGGCATACCGGCGCGCTCTCGAGTGATGCGGCCTCTCAGAAGGTCACAACCGTCCGCACCGACCGTCCCTCGCGCAGCAGATCGAATCCCTCGTTGATGCGCTCGACGGGCAACCGATGAGTGACGAGATCCTTCAGGTTGAGCTGGCCTTCTGCATACAAATCCAACAATTGGGGAAGCTGACTGCGCGTCTTGACGTTACCCAGGAAGGAGCCTTTCAACGTTCGCCCGAGCTGCAGCTCGAAGGGCGCGATGGCGAGCTTCTCGCCATCTGGCGGCACGCCGAGTGCAGTGCATACGCCCCAGCCAGCATGCGTGCACTCGAGCGCCTGGGCCATTAGTTTCGTGGAGCCGACACACTCGAAGCTGTAGTCGACTCCGCCGTGAGCCAGCGCACGAAGCTGCTCGACGATGTCGCCCGATTGCAGTTGCGGGTTGATGAAATGCGTGGCACCGAAACGCCGTGCGAGCGATTCGCGGGCCGGATTCACATCGATGCCGATGATCGCGGCAGCGCCGGCGAGCCGCGCACCCTGCACGACATTCAGGCCGATGCCCCCGAGACCGAATACGGCAATGCTTGCCCCACGCTTGACACGCGCGGTGTAGAGTACGGCGCCGACGCCCGTGGCGACCGCGCAGCCGATGGTGCAAGCCAGGTCGAAGGGTGCGTCGCGGCGGATCCTGGCGACGTTCTGTTCTTTCATGACGATGAAGTTGGCGAAGGTCCCGTTGTTTGCATAAGCGGCGACCGGGTGACCGTCGATCGAGAAGCGATGGGGCGGAGCCTGCATCCCGGCGAAGAATTCCAGGCAGAGATTGGTTTTGCCGGAGCGGCAGTTGCTGCAATGGCCACACTCGCCGATGGACAGGGGCACCACATGGTCGCCGAGCCGCACCGTTTCGACACCGGCGCCGCACTCCACAACCACACCCGCGCCTTCATGGCCGAGGATGACCGGAAACGGGTAAGGCGTGCTCGCACCGGTCATCTGGTGATAGTCGGAATGACACAGCCCGCTCGCCTTGATCTCGATCAGCACTTCACCCGCGGCCGGTGGCGCGAGCTGCACAGTTTCCAGGCGCAGCGGCTCGCCGATGCCGTGACAGACTGCGGCGCGGACCTTCACCGGAACTGTGCTCGTGCCGTCTCGAAGCTGCGCCGCGCGGCTTCGGCGACCGGCAGACGACGCAGCTCGCGGGAGAGGATCTCGACGCCATAGGGCCCGCGGTAGCCCGCGCGAATCATCGCTTCGATGAAGCCCGGCACGTCGAACTCGCCCTCCCCGCAGAGTTTCCGGTGGTGCATGGTGTCTTCCGCCATGTCGCCGTGCAGGATGAGCTCGGCGTCGTCGAGCTCGGCGGCCAGGATGTGGCGCGCCGGCACCCGCAGGATGTCCTCGAAGCTCGCCCCCGAGCGCATCACGTGCCAGATGTCGATCAGGAGCCCACCGTTCGCTGCACCGGCGCCCGCGGCAATATCGAGCACGGCGTCGAGCGTCGGGAGATCCGAGAACGGAATCATCTCGATGGGCATGAGCAGCCCGTGGGTGGCGGCCTCGGCGCAGAGCCGGCCGTACTCGTCGATGAGCCGCTGCCGGGGCCATGCCTCGTTGCCGAAAGGGGCCATGACCTTGATGTGCCTTGCGCCCAGCGCATCCGCCGCGGCGAACAGATCCTGCCGCATGGCGTCGGCCCGCTGCCGACGCTCACCCTCGATGAACCAGTCGCCGACGTACTCGAGCTCGATGTGCCGCATGCCTTTCGCCTCGAGCAGCCGGCGGAGCTCGCGATAGCTGCCGCCCCGCCCGAGGAATTGCACGAGATCGCCATGCCACAGGCCGACGCCGGTGTAGCCGGCAGCCGCCGCGGCCGCGATGCGCTCCTCGAGGGGCAGCGGGCAGGCCGTCCGATCGGCGCCCGGGAGAAAATCGCCGGCGATCGTCCAGCAGGTGGCGATGAGATCGACCTCGTTCGTCATGGGCGCATCGTCCTCCCGCCATCGACGCTGATGACCTGCCCGTTGATGGACGCTGCGTCCTCGGACAGCAGGAAGGCTACCGCCGCGGCCACGTCCTCCGGCGAAACCAGACGCCTGCCGCGCACGCCGGCGAGGAACTCCGCACGCAGCCCCGGCGCCAGATGCCGGTCGCTCTCCTCGGTCAGCGTGAAGCCTGGCGCGACGGCATTGGCGCGCACGCCTTCGCGGCCCCAGCGGGAAGCGACATGGCGCATGAGCGCGTTCACGCCGCTTTTGCTCATCGCGTAGGCCACACGGGTCGGCTCGCCGATGTAGGCCGACTCGGAGGTCGTATAGACGATCGCGCCGCCGCCGCTGCGCAGCAGATGCGGCAGCGCCTGCTGGGTGCACAGTAGATGGCCGCGCAGATTCACGGCGATGGTTCGGTCGAAGAGCTCGAAGGAGACCTCGGCGGCGTCGGGGTCTTCTCGGACTGCGCCCATGTCGGCGGCATTGACGTGCAGTTTGTCCAGCCGGCCATAGGCGTCCATCGCTGTCTGCATGAGTCGCGCCACGGATGTCGTATCCCTTACATCGAAGGCGAGGCCGGTCGCCCGTCCGCCCGTCGACTCGATACTGCTTGCGACCGATCGGGCGGCGTCGGCGAACAGGTCTCCGATCACGACCTGCGCACCTTCCTCGGCCAGCCGTCGGGCGGTGGCCGCGCCGATGCCACTGCCGCCGCCGGCGATCACGGCGACCTTGCCCCTCAAGCCACGCATGACAATCTCCTCTCAGCTCCCGACGTCGTCCGGACCCCAGTATCCCTCGAGGCGAGTGATGCGGCCCGCCTCGTCGAAAGTGCACACGTCGAGCGAACGGATGCGCACGCTGCGGCCTTCCCATTCGGTGGTCACGGTGAAGGCCATTGCTGCTGCATTGCCGTGCGAACCACGAATGGGAGTCGCGAGCGCGAGCTGCGCCTTCATCGCGACGGCCTGACGGAACCAGCCGCGGATCGCCTGGCCCTGCTTCGGCTCAGTGCCGACCGGATCCTCGATGACCGCATCGACCGCGAATAGCGCGATCACAGCTTCCGCATCGCCGCGATTGAGGCCATCGACATAGGCCTGCATCGCAGCTTTCATGGACTGCTGATCAGGCGGCATCGTCGAGACCGGGTTCGGTGCGCGGCAGGGCGGGGCGATTCAGGATCATGTCGGCGGCCTTCTCCGCAATCATGATGACGGCCATGTTGGTGTTGGCGCCGACGATCCTCGGCATGATGGACGCGTCCACCACGCGCAGGCCCTCGACGCCGCGCACGCGCAACCGC